>OBLU010002477.1_pt1 | contig 16987 bp, 14 predicted proteins | sample 1518681 | NCBI WGS metagenome assembly OBLU01 (sample SAMEA3539304, study PRJEB22396) | soil metagenome | biome: tundra; feature: field; material: soil | place: USA | collected 2010-05 | depth 0.15 m | reverse complement strand
GACTTTTCCACGGAGCGGCATCTTCCACCGCCCTTCTCACCCACAAATAGTGCTATAGAGCCGGAATTATGGGCATTCATGGGCGATCGGATCGCGGTGCGCTTCGCCTACGAATATCACGACCCGGCAGGAAATTGGTTCCGGGCCTATGGGAACGAAAACTGGGAGTTCGGCCCCGACGGGCTGATGCATCATCGTCACGCCAGTATCAATGACGTCGCAATCAAGGAGTCAGAACGCTTGTATCACTGGCCGCAGGGAAGCCGCCCCGATGACCATCCGGGGCTGACCGCATTGTGTCTCTAGCGCTTCACGCTGAGATGTTAGCCGCGAAATGTGCGCCGGCTGACGTTACATTCCTTCGTCGCGGAACATGGGGTGAGGGATCATGCGGCGGTAATCATCCGGGGTAGCCTCGTCCAGGCAGGCCTCGATGATGCGTTTGCCCAGGGGGTCCAGTTCGGGCACGAGAAATTGTTTCAGTTCGCGCGCAAAGAAACTCCTCCACTGCCGCGCGCCTTCTTCATAGACATCCTTGCCACCCTGCAACTGCTCTTCGACGCGCAAAAATACGCGCGGAATCATCGATCCTTCCACCCGCAACTGACGCGGAATATAGCCGAGCAGCGGGAAGGGCGCTTCATCCACCTGTTCACGCGCAAATCGGGCGCTGCCGCGACGGGCGAGGTATTCACGAGCAATCCACTCAGCCATGAAGCCCACTTTCCACGCGCCGATGTACTGGTTGGGCAGCAGCACGTACCGGGTTTCAGGGTTGTCACCGATCTGCCGCAAGAGCAAGTTGGCCTGATCGACACGCCGTCCGGTCGCGAATGCCCAATACGAGCCGACGCCTTCGGACTGCATCTCGCGGGACTTTGAATCTTGAATGCTGGGGTTGGCATGACCGCGCGGGGCGACCAGTCTCCACAGCCACGCCAGGGCTGGGCTGAGCACGTGCATCATGGCGAGGATGCCGTAGAGCTGGCTGTCACGATGGGTGGGCGGGCAACGCACCCCAAAGCTCCGCACGTCCACGGCCTGCGGTCCCGCGGCGATGTCGACGATCATACGTCGCGGCAGGATGACGCGGGGATTGGGGCAAAGTTTTCCGGGAGCGTCTTCGACGTGTTCCCAGGTGAGGCATGTGCCACCCGGCACAATGTAGTGATTTAGAAAAATCAACGGTTCTGGCGGGTCGATGCACAGCCGTTCAAGGTTCGGCGCGGTGCCGTAGCTGTGAATGTGATCGACGCGCACGAACCATGCGTTTTCAGCGTCGGCGACGGTCAGCCGTCCGCTCTTGCCCTGGTAGCTGGGATGGGCACAGGCCATGTCGTCCGCAATGGGCCGCAGATGGCAGGCTTCAGGCAGGTTGAGGGTGCGTTCTTCCTTGGTGATAATGTTGCGGCCGATCAGCAGGCGTCCATCTTCCATGCGATGGATGTGCTCGGTCATCTCGCTCTTACCGCCGCCGGAAGCTCCCTCGTGCATGAGAATCAACTGATTTTCGTAAGGAGTGACAACGGCCACGGCCGCGCAGTGATTGGTGGTCCAACCTTCGCGCTCGCCAATGTCAAGGAGCATGGAGTAGACACCCTTTTTGGCGCTGGGGCCAGGGTAGAGGTTGTAGGCGAACACTTCCTGGTGGGTGGAGGTGCGGTCGTGCACCACGACCTGCCGCCCACCGAAATGAGTGTGGCGAAACGGCGGCGCGACAAACAAGACGCCGCCCGCGACCTTGAAGTCCTCCGGGACCTGGGAGCGCGGAATCATGCCTTGCAGGTCGGCCAAAGCTGCGGCAAAAAATGCGGCCTGCCGGGGAACGATCAGCAGCGAGCCGTATCCCAGGGTGTCAGTGCCTGCGTAAAAGGGCATGGCCACCAGTTCCTGGGTCTTAAGCCAATCCAGCGTTTGCTGCCGCGTCTTATCGAAGGGCTCGTTGAAGCGTTCTTGATAGGTCGCCTTGTCGGTGGGTAGCACGTCGCCGATGACCATCGCGTCGGGGTCGCGACGCCGCATGGCGGGGTCGGGAAAGTTAACGGCCAGCCCATTGCGCGCTTTTGTGATGACCGCCTCGACGATGCGACCGATGCCGGGGACGTGAAAGATGGCCTCGTGCACTCCATGGTCGTCGCGATTGCCGAGACGCCAATCGGTCGCACCCGTGGCCCGGCCCAGCGCCCAGTCAAGAAGCTGGGGCCTGTTTTCAGGCGTTTGCACAAGGGGTGCGGCGCCGAGCACTTCGCGCACGTGGGCGGGCAAGTCCATATCCGACCAGCAGGCCTGGAAGTCAACTAGGGCGACGCTATCGGCTGCAGCGGTCATGGGCTCTCACTTTCGGGCAGTGAAGCTGGAGTTTGAGGCTGCATAACGGCAAACAGCCCCACTCCTCTTATCGCATCGCTCATCACATCTGGCAGTGCGTCCCGTCACGCCTGACCGAATCGCTCGCGGACCAGCGTCATCGCTTCCTCGGCTGAATGGACGGTGCCTTCCAACTGCGCGTCTTCAACCGCACTCAGCATGTCTTTAAAGAGTGCTCCGGGCTGGTATCCGGCGGCAATCAGGTCACGGCCGGTAATCAGCGGACGCGGGCGAACCTCTTCAACGGAGAGGGCGTCGTGCCGTTCTCGCACGAAGTTCCAGATGTCGAGATTGCCGTGTGCGGCCATGCAATCCATTTTGTGCAGCGCCAGGTGTTGATCAAAGTCTTCCAGGCGAAAGAAGCGCTTGAGTGTCGACTCCTTCATGCGTGGTGCATCGGCGAAGCGCATGTGGTTTTCAATGAGAGCGAGAATCTGCCGGGTGTCTTCATTAGAGAACCGGAAGCGGCGGCATATCTCCGCACCCATAGCCACACCCACCTCCACGTGGCCGTCAAAGCGGATGCGGTCGGGAGCATATCGGAACGTGGGCGGCTTGCCGACATCGTGGAGCAGCGCTCCCCAGGCGAGAGTCGATGCACCACCAGCCTCCAACTGATCTAGCAGCATGAGGGTATGAATCCAGACATCACCTTCGGGGTGATATTGCGGCGGTTGCTCCACTCCGTGCATCTGGCTGACTTCAGGCAGTACTTCGGCGAGCAGGCCTGTTTCATCGAGAAGCTCGAAGGCGCGGCGCGCGTGGCCCTCGGTAAGCATCTTGGTCAGTTCGTCGCGGACCCGTTCACGGCTTACGGCGTGAATGCGCGGCGCCAGCGCCCGGATGGCTGCGAAGGTCGCAGGCTCAAGGGCGAACCCGAACCGTGCCGCAAAACGCACTGCGCGCAACAGGCGAAGCTGGTCCTCTTCAAATCGGCGGCGCGGCTCACCGATAGCCCGGATGACGCCGGCTTCTAGATCCGCCAACCCTCCCACATAGTCCACCAGTCCTGCGCGGACGGCGGACGTTGACGCTATCTTGCCCTTCGGTTGGATCCTCGCTGAGGACGCGTCTTGATCAATCGATTCCTGCCCTGCGCCGACTGCGAACGTGGTAGTTTCCCTTTTCGGCAGACTAGACTTCGCTGCTCCCGCTACAAGTTTGGCGGGGTCGAGGAGCAGGCCGTTGATGGTGAAATCGCGCCGCTGGACGTCTTCGGCGGCGCTTAAGGTATAGCGCACGGCGTCGGGATGGCGGCCGTCGGAATACGCGCCGTCGGAGCGGAATGTTGCCACTTCTGTTACAGCGAATCGAGGCTGAGAGTCGGGCGCATCTTCGTGGGCTGGCACTTCATCTTCGGCCTCCAATGCCACGAGTACAACGCCAAAGTGCGCGCCTACGCCAAAGGTGCGGGGAAAGAGATTGAGGACCACATCCGGAGTGGCAGAAGTGGCCACATCATAGTCGAAGGGCACGCGGCCCAGGAGGAGGTCACGCACGCATCCGCCGGCCAAATAGGCTTCATAGCCCTCGGCGCGGAGGGTTTCCACGATGCCAAGGGCAGCTTCGAATTGGCGGGGCATGGTCTGCATCCTCTTCCCTGTGTCTACCTCTTGATGAGTATCAAGCTTTACCCGTGAACGGCGCGATAGTTGCAGAGAGAACGGCGGGAGGCGGCCAGTAAACTGGAAGTATGTCCCGCGGCCTCATTCTCGGCATAGAGAGCTCGTGTGATGAGACCGCCGCGGCGGTTGTCGAGCGCGGGGCACGTACGCTTTCGTCGGTAGTCGCTTCGCAGATCGCCACGCACGCGCGGTATGGGGGCGTGGTTCCGGAACTGGCCAGCCGCGAGCATTTGCGCGCCATCGTGCCGGTGGTGCGTGCGGCATTAGCGGAGGCGGGAGTGGAACTCGCCGATCTGGACGCCATTGCGGTCACGTCGGGGCCGGGGCTGGCGGGAGCGCTGCTGGTGGGGATCACCTATGCCAAGGCGCTAGCTTTCGCCCAGTCGTTGCCGCTGATCGCGGTGAACCATCTCGAAGGCCATATTCACGCCGTGCTGCTCGAGGAGCGGCAGAAGCTGGCGAAACCCGACGCCGAGATGAAAAATGCTCCCGAACCGCAGGTCCTTCGACTCACTTCGTTCGCTCAGGATGACAAGCAAGTAAGTGGTGAACCCATGAAGGGCGACAGCACAGGCGAACGTGTCTTCGAGAAGGAACCGGCCTTAGCGTTGGTGGTTTCGGGTGGGCACACGCATCTTTACCTGGCGCGGCCAACCGACGGCACGTGGCATTACCGGCTTGTGGGGCGCACGCTGGACGATGCGGCGGGCGAGGCGTATGACAAGGTGGCCAAGTTGCTCGGGCTGGGGTATCCGGGTGGTCCATGGATCGACGCGCTGGCGCGTTTTGGGGACCCGCGAGCGGTGCCGTTTGCTTTTTCGCAGATCAAGACCAAGGTCCATCTGGGTGGGAAAGCTCCAAGGACCAAGGCAGCCAAGACCGCTCCGATCGCTGATCTAAATCCGCACTTTCTGTTTTCGTTTTCGGGAATCAAAACGGCAGTGCTGCGGTATGTGGAACTGAACCATCTGCGCGACGAGGCCAGGGCGCGCGTGGAGCCGATGCTGAAGTTGGTGCGACCTCCGCAGACGAAGGATGAGGCATTGGCGCTGTGTCCGCAACGCACCCTGGACCTGATAGCCAGTTTTCAACATGCGGTGGTGGGCGACCTGATGAAGAAGACCTTCGCCGCTGCCGAATCGCTGGGAGGCAGGCGCATCCTGGTCACCGGGGGAGTGGCAGCTAATCGCGAACTACGCGCGCGTTTTATGGCTGAGGCTGGCCGTCGCGGAGTACACGTGGCGTTTCCCACCCTGGCGCTTTCGACCGATAACGCAGCCATGATTGCTGCAGCCGCATGGCCCCGGTTCAAATCCGGAGAATTTGCGTCAGCCGACTTAAGCGCCGATCCATCGCTGGCGCTAGGCGGCTGAGGACTTCGCTGGCGTGATTGCGCTCACCTAAGCCGAATGATTCATGAGCACTTCATGCTTCGACTCACATCACGCTTGACCGAAAGCGCATCCGAGCTTAGTGTCCGCTCTGGACGATCCATTCGCGCACAGCTCTAGTGCTACCGTCAGTTCGATTCCGGTCGGGAGGACCCAGTGCGCGAGTGTGGTGAAGGAGAAACCTTATGTTGCAAAAGCTAAGTCTTCCTTGCCTGGCTGCGGCGCTCTGTACGTCCGCGGCATGGGCCCAAACTACCCCTGGACAGACCGATCAAAACACTCACGCAGCCAGCCCGGCGCCTGTGGCGTACGTCTACGTGTCGAGCAGGATTGGCAACGGCAGCAGTTCGGAAGTTTTCGCGTATGCCGCAGCTTCCAACGGGAAGCTGACGAGCGTCTCCGGCTCGCCATTTGCCGACAACCTCGGCAGCATGGCGGTGAATGGAAAATACCTGTTTGGATCGAACCTGAACGGAACATACATCGATGCATACAACATCGAGTCGAACGGCGCATTACGTTACTCAGCGTCGACTGATGTGCTGACACCGAACCAAGGGTGCGGCTATGCGTCGGAGATCTTCCTCGATCACACCGGTGGGAGTCTGTATAACTCCGACTACGCCGCGAATGCGTGCTCAAATAACACCTACGAGACGTTCGGTGTGGTGAAGAGCACGGGCAAACTTACGTTCTTGGGCGATGCCGGCGACAACGAAGAAATCAATAGCGCCCTAAGCTTTATCGGGAACAATCAGTTTGCGTATTCGTCAGATTGTTATCACTTTGGCGCGTCCATTTATGGGTTCCAGCGCAAAAGCAATGGTTCATTGACCACGTTGAATATCAATCCCGCTCTGCCCAAGCCTCCAGCAAACCAGGGATATTGTCCTTACCTTGCAGTGGCCGATCCGACAAATCACGTGGCGATCGCGGTGGAACCGCTCTCGGGTTATGGGGATATCTCCGGACCGTATCAAATCGCGACGTATACGGCGGGCAGCACGGGTAACCTGACCACGACCAGTACCTACTCCAACATGCCTAAGGTCTCGGTTGGCGGCATCACCGACATGAACATGTCGCCGTCGGGTAAATTGCTCGCAGTGGGGGGGACCGGCGGTCTGCAGATTTTCCACTTCAACGGGGCAAGTCCGGTTACGCACTACAGTGGGTTGCTGACTTCATCCCAAGTCGACCAGTTTTTTTGGGATAACAGCAATCACCTTTATGCAATTGGACAGAACGCCAAGAAGTTATGGGTCTGGACCATCACACCAACGAGTTACAGCCAAGCGCCCGGATCGCCTTACACGATCAATGCTCCGCTAAATGTTGTTGTCCAGCCGCTGCCGCTGTAAAGGAAGGCCCATGCTGAGTTAGAAGAGCCGCCGATTGAGGGCGGCTTTTCTATCGCGCTGCCGCAATTATCCTGTTGGGGCGGTGAGGGGCGTCGCCGCGGTGCTAAACCCCGCTGCTACAATCGGAAGAGCCCGTAATGGCCCCGAATTTATCCATGAGCAAGCCGTACGATCGATGAGCCTCCGCCTATTCAATACCCTCTCGGGGCATCTGGACGAACTCGTCCCCATGGACGGAGTAGCGGTGCGCATGTATGCGTGCGGTCCAACGGTATACGACTACGGCCATATCGGGAACTTCAGAACGTTTCTGCAAATTGATGTGCTGCGCCGGTTTTTGAAGCTGACCGGGCTAAAGGTTCAGCATGTCATGAACATCACGGACGTGGACGACAAGATCATCAGCAACGCCGGCGCTGCGGGCGTTCCCATTGGCGAATACACGGCGCGGTATGTTGCTGCTTTTTTTGAAGATCTGGACTCCCTGCGCATCGAGCGGCCGGAACAGATTGCCCGCGCCACGGAACACATCAACCGCATGGTCGAGCTGGTGCAGAAACTGGCAGAGGCGGGCGCTGCGTACAAAACCGACGATGGCAGCTGGTATTTCAGGCTGAAGGCTTTTCCCGAGTATGGCAAGCTCAGCAAAAAAGATCTGAGCGGCATAGAAGACGGCGCGCGCGTCGATGTCGATGAGTACGAGAAGGATTCGGCCCGCGACTTTGCCTTGTGGAAGGCCGCGAAGCCCGGCGAGACGTCGTGGGAGACACCCATCGGGCGCGGCAGGCCGGGCTGGCATATCGAGTGCTCCGCCATGGCGATGGAGTACCTGGGAGAAAGCTTCGATCTGCACGCGGGCGGCGAAGACTTGATGTTTCCGCACCATGAGAACGAAATTGCGCAGAGCGAGAGCGTGACGCACAAGCCGTTTGCGCGGCACTGGATGCATGTACGCTTTCTGCTGGTCGACGGGCGCAAGATGTCAAAGAGCGAGGGAAACTTCTATACGCTTCGCGACTTGCTGTTGAAAGGGTACAAGGCGTCGGCAATTCGACTGGCGCTGATCTCAGTTCCTTACCGGCATCAACTGAACTTTACGTTTGAGGGACTGACGGAGGCGACCAACGCTATCGAGCGGCTGCAGACATTCCATCGTCGGCTCAAGGATGGGAAGTTTGCGCCGGGAGCGAATCCGGCGCTGCAGGCTGCGGCCCAATCGGCATTGGCGGAGTACATGGTGGCGCTGAGCAACGACCTGAATACGGCCGAAGCGCGCGCGCCGATCTTTGACCTCCTGAGAGCCTCCAACACAGCCATGGACCAGGGGCATTTTCTGGCAGAGGATCGGGATGCGGTGCTGTCCGTGCTGGCGAAGTTCGATGCGGTTTTCGACGTGATTGAGGATCGGGATGAGGAGCCGACTCGCCGTGCGGTTGCATGGGCGGAGCAAGAGGGGCGGCAGGGCGACGTGGCTCCAGAGTTGCTGGCCAGGCAGGGACTGACCGATGCGGAGATCGATGCGCTGGTAGCGGAGAGAACGCAATCCAAGAAGCATCGCAATTTTGCGCGCGCGGACCAGATTCGCAATGAATTAGCGGCGAAGGGTATCGTAATCGAGGATTCGAAAGATGGCGCGCGGTGGAAGCGCAAATAGCAGCGCGAGATCTATAGGCGTCCGAACGCGTCGTTGTCAGGATCTTGGCTTGCAATGATAGCGCTGCGTTGGAGTATTGCGGATCGTGTTTCCGATACGTAATTGGAGGTCGGCATTCAATGGAAGCGAACGAGACCCAGGAATTGCAAGAGCATGCTGAGCATGGCGCCAAGGAATCGGCCATGCGTCCGGTCGCTTTTACCATGAGCGTGCTGGCGGTGCTGGTGGCGGTCACCACAGTGCTTGGGCATCGTACGCACACTGAAGCTGTGCTCGATCAGAACAAAGCGACGGACCAGTGGAACGAGTACCAGGCGCACAAAATCCGATCCAATGAAACGCAGCTGGCCGCCGACCTGCTGGGCGTCGTCAGCATTGCGGATAAAGCTGCGGCGAGCAAGATCGAGAAATCCTATGCAGATCACCAGGCGAAGTGGGCGGATACGACCAAACAGGACATGGAGAAAGCGGAGGACCTTGAGAAGAAGGTTGAATATTCCGAAGCCCGTGCCGACCGGTTCGACTTGGCGGAGGCCATGCTGGAGATCGGGCTTGTGATTACCTCGGTGACACTGCTGACGCGGAGCCGCGTTTACTGGTACCTGGGGATGGTGGCCGCGGTGGCTGGCATTGTCTCAGCGATCTCCGCACTGCTGTTGAAGTAGGAGGTCTTTTGGCGGCTCGGCAGTCACGGCCGGTTCAAACACTCCGGTGGTAGACTGGCCAGCTATGAAGTCAGTTTGTCTCCTCGCTCTGCTTACCTGTGGTTCAGTTTCAATCGCGGCGCAAGCGCCCAAATCTCCCACGAAATCAGGGTCCCTGGCGCATACAAGCGAACTTGGGTTCGGGTACAGTCTGCCGGCCGCTTGGGATGTGATCGATTCTCAAGCCTCGCTGCCCATGGTGAAGGATCAGGCCACCCAGAATGCATCGAGCGATGAAGAGAAGAAGGGCGTTGAGTGCGTGCAGGTGGTGCTCACCGCGCGCCACGGCGATCCCGCATCAGTGATTGTCGAGGTCGCATTGCCCCTCGGCTGCTTTGGGCAGGAGATGTCGGAGAAGGATCTACCAGGGTTCGCCTCGGGGGCGTCAGAGGGTTTGAAGCAAACGTTCGATGTTGGCGAGCCGGTCTTTGGTTCCTATGCTCTGGGCTCCCACAACATGTGGATTGAACGGGCCAAGGGCACACCGAAGGGACATCCTGAGCTGCCGTACACCATGGAGATTTCATGCAGCCTGCTGAAAAAAGCGGCGGTGTGCTGGATGACCCTGGCGGCTGACGATGCGGCACTGGCGACCTACGAGCATGGCCGGGTAACGCTGGACGGAGAAGCACCGGTAGCGCTGGTTCCCGGGTCAGCCTTCGACAAAAAGCCTTCCTGAAGAAAGAACAACTGATCCTCAATCGATAGATTATTCGGCTGGCACCTGATCCAGTTCCTGGACCTCAGTGGGACGCGGCCTCGCTTTCACAGCCGCGGTCGTCAGCAGAAAGACGGCCAGAAGCACGCCTACCATGCCCGCGAATTCCGAGGGCTCGGGCCGCTCGTGAAGCAGGAAGATTCCCAGCAGGACAGCGACGACCGGATTGACATACGCGTAGGAAGAAACCTTGGCTACCGGCACATGTTCAATTAGATAGATGAAGCCTGTGTAGCCGAGCAGGGAACCGCCGGTGATGAGATACGCGAGTGATCCGGCGGCGGCGAAGTTGAGGTGAAACTGCGGCCACTGCCCGAGTGCGGTACCGAGGGCGGTGTTGACAGCTCCAGCCGCCAGCATTTGCCAGGCGGCGGCGACGAAGCTGTTGACAGGCAGGCGGGCGCGGCGAGAAAGCAGGCTTCCAGCCGCCCATGAAAGCGCTCCAGCGAGCAGGACGCCGATGGCGATAAGGCGGGTGCGATCACCCGCTACACCGGTGCGTAGCGTTGGCCAGACGAGTGCGGCTAGTCCCGCAAAACCGAGGGCCATCCCGAGCCACCCGCGGGCGGGCAGTGGTTCTCCGCCGGGCAGAATCATTTCCATCAGCGCCACGTAAAGGGGAATCACGGCCAAGACCAACGAGGCCAGTCCGCTGGGTATCGTTTTTTCCGCGTAAACCAGCCCGACATTGCCGCCGCCCAGCAGCAGGATGCCCACGAGACCAAGGATCAGGAGGGTCCTTGACGGCCAAAAGAGCCGCAGGCCGCGCCAGCGGCACCACGCCATGAGTAATGCGCCGGCGATCAGGAAGCGCGTGCCGGCGAGCAGAAGGGCGGGCATCTCGGCAGCGCCGATGCGGATGGCAGTATACGTCGATCCCCAGAAGAAATACACGCTGGCAAATGCCAGCACGATGGTGGCTTTGGTGGCGGCGTGTGCAGGGCTCGACTGGACTTTCAGCTTGGGCATGACTGTCCTCATCCTAGCCGGACGGTGGGCTGGCGGCTTCCTGCTTCTTGCGGGATTGTGATGCGCGTATTCGGGAGGTAGTCGAACGCCAAAAATTTTTCTTGCTTTATATATCTTGCAGATATATCTTCTAGATGCATGAAGCACAGTCAACACAGTCAAACTGCCTACGTGATTCTCGGGCTGCTCTCAATCGAGGACAACAAGACCGGCTATGACATCCGCAAAGCCGTTGAAGAAACCGTGGGTTATTTCTGGAGCGAGAGCTACGGGCAGATTTATCCCACGCTCAAGCGGCTAGCTGCGCAGGGATTGATTGTGGCTGGCGGATCGGGTTCGACAGGCAAGAGGCGGCGACAGGAATATTCGCTGACTGACGCCGGGCACGCCTGTTTGCGGGAGTGGCTTGGGGTTCCGTTCAAAAATGATCCGCCACGCAATGAATTTCTGCTCAAGCTGTTTTTTGGACGCGAGGCGGCGCCACGGGTGGCAATCGAGCACGTAAAGAACTGCAACGAAAAGAACAGGCAGATGCTCGACACGCTTAATAGCCTTGAAAAGCTTGCCCACGCGCAGGCGCATGCGAATCCTCATCAGCCGTACTGGATGTTGACGCTTGGACTGGGCGTGATGCTGACCCGAGCGGCGCTGGAGTGGGGCGAGAGGGCGCTTGAGACCCTGGTAGCGATGGAAGCGAAAGAGACCAAGGTTGCGGACATGGTGGTTCATTGAAGCATCTGAACTCCGTCCTTTTAGAGGTGATCACGCGAAGAGGAATTGGCTGAGACCTGCCTCACGTATGGATTGAACTCAGAAGCTGAAGACACGATGAAGCGCAAGGGGCTCCAAGTCCGCGGACGGCTGTATCGCGGCGCGAGAAGGAGAGGCAAAATGCAGACGAGTGCAGAGGTAAGACGTGGATTGCAGATAAGGGCCTGGATCATTGCCGGGCTCTTCGTTCTGGGATGTTTCTATCACCCAGTGGGCATGTGGACAGGTACGATTCTGGGAGTCTGGTTTGTGGGAACGCAGAGGCCATGGAGAGGGTTTCTATGGTTGGTGACAACAACGCTGTTGTTCAGTCTGCCGGGGATTTGGCACTTATTTGCGCAAACAGTGTTGAAAGCCGGACCTGCACAAGTGCTTCCTTTCTGCACTTCAATTGCAGTAACTCTGACGCTGGCAGTATTGCCGTTGCTGTTTTACCGCGTGGTCAGTCCCCGGTTGCGTGGCGTCGTTTCGACTTTGTCGTTTCCCGTGGCAGCAATAGCTTTGGCAGTCATCGTTTCAGCCCTCAAGATGGGAACAATGCAGGAGAATGCGGCGCTTTCGTTCTTCAGTCGCTGGTTCGCCACAGTTGTGGTGTGGATATGGAATCACGACTTTCAGCCGGTTGCCCAGGCTTCGTTGCGAAGAAAAGAAAGAGTGCGTATCGCGGGAGTCTTCGCTCTTGCCGCAGCAGTCACGAGCGCATGCTGGCTGGCTCTAGACCTGAGTGGAACGCGGCTGCCGCAGACGTCGGGGATTGCGTTTGGCTGGATGTGCGTGGGAATGGCGCTGTCGATGGCGTTGTGGACGTTCTTCCACCCAAACAAACAGCGGACATGGTTCGATCGCGCGGATGCCGTAGCCAAACTAAAGAGCACTCAGAATGGCGATTCATGGCATGTGATCAGCGAGGCGGGCGTGGAGAAGTTGGTGAGCACCGGCGGCGAGCAGATTCTGATTCGCAACGGCATTCCCGACTTCCTTCAAGCGCAGGATCTCACCGGCGATAACGGGAAATATAACCACCTCTACGAAACGATCGGCGGTTTTTACGACGATACTCAGCGCGTGTTCTGCGCTCTGAAGGGGTTCGACCGCGATGCGTTCTTTCGCAGTTACATGGATCGGCTGGAGGTGAAGCGCGGGGATAGCGTGCTCGAGACTTCGGTAGGAACAGGACTCAACTTCAAGTATCTCCCCGATGGCGTGCAGCTCACGGGGCTTGATCTGTCTGCGGAGATGCTGGCGCATTGTCAGGCCAATCTTCGCTGCTGGGGGATGGCCGCCGACCTCTACCGGGGCAACGCGGAAAGCTTGCCGTTCAAGGACGCGAGCTTCGATGTGGTGTTTCACTCCGGAGGCATCAACTTCTTCAACGATCGTGCCAAAGCTATTCGCGAGATGATTCGCGTGGCCAAGCCAGGCAGTCTTTTGCTGATCGCGGACGAGACAGAAAAGCATGTGAAGGGCGTGTACGAGAAATATCCTGGCGAGCTGTTCAAGAACCGTGGAGAAAGCGTTAGCGTGCCGGTGGAACTGGTGCCTGCGGAAATGCAAGAGATTCATGCGGAGATTTTGAGGGGTGGGGACTTTTACGCGCTCACATTTCGCAAACCCGCGGAGAAGGCGTCGAACGGCGCAGAGCTGAAGGCGGAGATGATGGAGTGTGCCGCGCCGGGAATTGTCCTGTCGAATTGAATCGATGAAACTCTTGGCCGCTGTGCCAACTTAGAGTGGGAGCCGTGCTTCGCTGATTCGGATGCGAACTCATGACGGCGCTTCACGACGCCAAAAACCGTGGAAATTTGTGTTGCTAGCGTGCTATGCTCACGCAGCAGGTCCTTCCATGGCAAAACAAGATTCCAACGGAGCGATGCTTGTACCCGCCGTCAGGCGCTGGTCTCGTTCGCGTGCCCGTTGCATCTGCCCGCGGCGCCATCTGCGCGTGCTGCCTACCCGTACGCGACCTAGCCTCTTCGGCGGCGATTAGTAGGGTCTGCCGAAGTTCCTCGCCTGCTTTGGAGCCGATCCGGTTCCCGCTCGTTTGAACGATCCTCCATCCACCAGTATCCAAGGCCGCGCTCCATCTCCCCGTATTGCACGGGAGCCGCTGCCGCACAACCGTACTCGTCGAGGAGACACGAAGATGACAAAACAGGAAATGCACGCACAATTTGGACCGAAACTGGTGTGTTCGCTGCCAGGACCCAAGGCCAGGGCAGCCGTGGCTGAAGACGACCGGCTGATCTCCCCCAGCTACACGCGTTCCTATCCGCTGGTGGCGAAGCGCGGCCGCGGGGTTCGTGTGGAAGATGTGGATGGCAACGAATTTCTCGATTTTGCCGCTGGCATTGCCGTCACTTCGACTGGCCATTGCCATCCTGAAGTGGTGGCAGCGATTCAGAAGCAGGCAGCCGAGCTGATCCATATTTCCGGTACGGATTTCTACAACGAACCGCTGACGGAATTGGCGGAGCGGCTCTCCGCGATAGCTCCTATGCCCGGCCCACACCGCGTTTTCTACGGGAATTCGGGAGCCGAGGCAATTGAATGCGCTCTCAAGCTGGCTCGTTACCACACCGGACGGCAACACATCATTTCGTTCTTCGGCGCTTTTCACGGTCGCACCATGGGAGCGCTTTCGCTGACGGGATCGAAACCGCAGCAGAAGCGACGCTTCTCACCCCTCGTCCCAGGCGTGACCCACATTCGGTATCCGTACGCGTATCGAGGCTGCACGGGTGGACCGCAGGAAGAAGAAGCTTTCAGCATGGGCTGCGCCCGCTACATCGAGGAGAAGCTCTTCAAGACGATCTTGCCGCCGGAGGAAGTCGCGGCCATCTTCATTGAGCCGATCCAGGGCGAGGGAGGCTACGTTGTGGCTCCCACGAACTTCCTGCGCGAACTGCGCGCCATCTGCAATCGCCACGGCATTCTGCTGGTGGTGGATGAAGTGCAATCGGGCGCGGGCCGCACCGGCAAGTGGTGGGCAATTGAACACTCCGGAGTGGAGCCGGACATCGTCTGCATGGCCAAGGGCATTGCGAGCGGTATGCCCCTAGGCGTCTGCATGAGCAAGGCGGAAATGATGGACTGGGTGCCGGGGTCGCATGCTTCAACGTTTGGCGGCAACCCGGTGTCGATCGCCGCGGCCCTGGCGACCATGGATGTTCTAGAGCGCGAAGGTATCGCCAACGCCGCCAAGGTGGGCGAACAGATGCTCGAGCGGCTGCATGGATGGAAGCATAGTCACAGCCTGGTGGGCGATGTGCGCGGCCGCGGCATGATGATCGGCATTGAACTGGTGAAGGACAAGGAGACACGCGAGCCCGCGACGGCTTTACGCAACCGCGTGGAAACCCTGGCGTTCGAGCGCGGCCTGATGATCCTGGGCTGCGGCGAAACCACCATCCGGCTTTGTCCTCCGCTGATCACCACGGCTGAGGAAGCAACGGTGGCTCTCGATATTCTGGAAGAAGTGCTGAATCAGGTCGAGACCGAACATGCGCATGCCACTGAACTGGCGGGCGCAACTGTCTAAGACAGTTTGCAACAGTCATTCTGAAGACGCACAACAGGCCGGGACATGAATCCCGGCCTGTTGTGCGCAGAGCGCGACGTATGAGGCATGTCAGTCCGCGGCGCCGTCGATCCGCGTGGCGGCGATCGAGGCCGTGGAGTGAGCGGCAGATTCAAGACTCTGTGCCATTTCGCTGGTAGCCATGCGCTGCTCTTCAGCGGACGCCGCCAGCATGTGAGAAATTGCCTTCATTCCATCGGATTGTTTAGTGATCTTTCCCACTGCGGCGACCGCTGTCTCTATATCGGCGCGGATGGTTCCAACTTTGCTCTTGATATCGGCGGTGGCCGCGGTGGTCTGCTCAGCCAGTTTTTTGACCTCGCCTGCGACGACGCTGAATCCTTTCCCATGCACGCCGGCGCGCGCTGCCTCGATGGTCGCATTCAGCGCCAGCACGCTTGTCTGGGTCGCAATAGAAGCTATGAGGTCCGCGACCTTGGCGACGCCCGCGCTCGAGACCTGCAGCCGCTGCATCGCCGTTAAGCCTTCGTTGCCGGCATATTGAGATTTCTGCGCAGCGAGATCGGCTTCGGAGGCACTCTTCGCGATTTCGCCGATACTGGCATCAATATCATGAGAGGCGCGGGAGACTATCGCCAGCTGCTGGTTCACTTCTTCGATGGCTTTCAGAACCAATTCCTGGGCACGCTGCATCACCTCGAGTTTCTTGGTCGTGATGCCCCACATGACGACGGCGCCCATGAACGCACCGTGCTTGTCATTCATGGCCGCGACCTCAAGGTCGAGCTTCTCGGGTCCAACTTCGATGACGATCTTGTGGGGAAGGCGGTGAGCGCCGTTATGCTGCTCGGCACCTAGAATCCGGTCGACGTTCTGTGGATGCTTGTGGAAGATGTGGATTGAGTTGCCCACAATCTGGTCGACCGGCACCGGGAGATACTGTTGCAGTGTATGCAGAGTCTTGATTGAGGACCGATTGAGAAAGCGCAGAATCAGGTTGCGATCGCAAAACATCGCGTTGCAGGGCAGTGCGTCGAGCGCAGCTTCAAAATTGAGGCACATCTCTGACTCAGTTTCTGTTTTCTGGTCCGGCATAGATTCGTCCGCCGCTGTTGTTTGCCCGGGATGCTGCGAGAACATGCGGGATAGAACTCCGTTCGACATGACTGAAATCTCCTTGTACGGGTTGTGGCCTCAGTTTCTCCTTTCGCGGCGCACTTGTCTGCGCGCTGCGCCGACTTTCCGGACAATTGGAGCTGCCTGGTTCCCCCAGTTGGGTTTGTCCCGTTTTGAAATTGCCTGAGCTGCGAATTTGTGGGTTTCGGCTCATGAGTTCACAATGTCTAGCTATGCAACGGATCAAGCAGGCGCAAGTGGCGTGTCTGGAAAGAACGCTGGCAGGAATGGATTGGCTGGCGCGGCGGCGCGGCGGGATCGTTCTTCCAGCTCATCTGCTGACCGGTACCGCGGACGAGGATGCAGCGTTCTTTTTTCTGCAGCGCAAAGGATATGTCGTGGTGGCGCGGCGTTGGGCGTCAGGCGACTTGCAGGGCGATGTGGACCTGATTGCGTGGCAAGGGGGAGATGCTGTGTTTCATCGAGGTCAAGACGCGTACGCAGCGTGATGCCGCGCCCGCGGAGGTAGCTGTCGACGGGCACAAGCGGCATATTCTGCGCAGGCTGGCACGCCGGTATGTCCTGCAGCTGCCGCAGGTTGATGCTCCGCCGGTGCGATTCGATGTGATGAGCGTGTATTTAGTCGCGGGACAGCAAAAGCAGTTCGTGCATTTCGAGAATTCATTCGGATGGGATGAGAGGAGAGAGCATTAGATCCTTTCTCCCGAAGGTGTATAGTAGAGGTGGCGATTCTTCGCGCACATGCTATGGCG
>OBLU010002476.1_pt1 | contig 16988 bp, 18 predicted proteins | sample 1518681 | NCBI WGS metagenome assembly OBLU01 (sample SAMEA3539304, study PRJEB22396) | soil metagenome | biome: tundra; feature: field; material: soil | place: USA | collected 2010-05 | depth 0.15 m | reverse complement strand
CCCCTGGCACTTCGACGAGATTCAGGCGGTTATGAAGGTCAAGGCGGAGGCAAAAGCGGCGCACATAGAGAAGAGGAACGCTGCTTTGAAGAGTACGGACTCACCTGAAATCCGGGAGCTGATTTGATCGTGCGAGGGGCATTCGAGCGCTATATCGGAATCGACTACTCCGGCGCGGAGACACCCATCGCGAGTCTCAAAGGTTTGCGCGTTTATATGGCGGACAGAGACACGCCGCCGGTCGAGGTGCAGCCTCCCGCAGGTGCGAAGAAGTATTGGACACGGCGCGGAATCGCAGAGTGGCTGGCCGAGGTTCTGTCCGAAGATATACCGACGCTTGTTGGCATCGACCACGGCTTTTCGTTCCCTCTCCGCTACTTCGCTGAGAACTGCGTTCCGCTCGATTGGAGAGCTTTTCTGGAAGACTTCCAACACCATTGGCCGACGGACAATGACCATACTTATGTCGATTTCGTGCGTGATGGAGTTTACGGTAATGCGCCCGCGCGGTCCGGCAATCCGAGGTGGAGGCGCGTCACGGAAATTCGCTCTCGCGGTGCAAAATCTGTCTTCCATTGTGACGTGCAAGGATCGGTGGCAAAATCGACCCATAGCGGTATTCCGTGGCTTCGGTATATCGATTTGAAAGCCGCCGGTCGCGTTCACTTCTGGCCCTTCGATGGGTGGGATTTTCCAGCGGGGAAATCCGTTGTGGCCGAGGTCTACCCGGCGCTTTGGAGCCGGAGTTTCCCCAGGGAGAATCGTGACGGCCATCAGCACGACGCCTACTCCATAGCCGCATGGATGAGGCAGACCGACAGCAACGGCTCGCTATCCACGTTCGCCAATCCGCCTCTTGAAGAAGCAGATCGTAGAGCTGCCGAGATCGAGGGATGGATACTCGGCGTCATGTGAGCATCACCCAGCCCACCAGTGTAGCGATGCTGGGCTTGCTTGGCCGCCATGTGGGGTCGCAGGGCAATCGTGACGGCATCGGCCGGCTCAGCAGGGCAAGGGCGAAGGGCACGCTGCGATGCAGCGGAAGAAGGATTGACACACCCCACCCGACGGGCTTGGACAGCCGAAGCGCATCCTTCAGCATGCACCGCGCCAGTGTCGTCTTCGTCATCTTCTCCCCCTTGCGAAGAGATTCGTCTTGCGCAGGCAAGAGTCAGCTATACTATTTAGAACCACTCATGGAAAATATCAAACAACAATTGAAATCAATCATTATCCAAGGCCTGCGAATCACGGACAGGGATCCAGAGAGCCTACGGGATGATGAACCGCTGCTTGTTGGTGGTTTGGAGATCGACTCCATTGACATTCTCCAACTCATTCTTGAGATTGAGAGACATTTCGGTATCAAGCTGGTGGATGGAGAGTTCGACAAGTCTTCCTGGGAAACTATCGATACCCTGGCGGCAACCGTCGACGCAAAATTGGCTGCCAAGGGCCTGGAACCTACGCTTCAGGCGTAACTTGGCCGCGCCGACCCGTAAATAGGACGAGACCTGCGCATATACTTCTACTGGAATACAAGGACATGAAGAAGTGGGTAGGGACGACCGCACCCGAGGAGGTTTTTGTCAGCCTCTTTGGAGACGATCCGCGTTCCTCGATTGCAGGTGACAATTGACGCGCTGGTACCAGCACCGTTTTCATACCGTCTCGATGCTTCGGCTGATGTTTTGGTCCATGGCCAGGGTGCCACGCTTTACCCAGCCAATGATTGCGGTGGGAACGGCGCTCTTTTTTGGCTACATGATGAAGCGGGAGCGCAGGGCGGTGACCGGCAATCTGCGCCAGATCACGGGGAGCCGTGGGCTCACGCTGCTTTGGAAGGTTTATCGCGTCTTCTATTCCTTCAGCGATTTCATGGTTTCTTACTGCTATGTCCCCCAGGCAAGTCATGAGCAACTGCTCTCCATGCTGGTGAACGATGAGAATAGTGCTGCAATCATCGACAAGCATCTGTCTGCCGGCAAGGGAATCATTTTATGGACTGCGCATCTTGGGAATCCGGAGCTTGCCTCCCGCCTGCTTGAAATGCACGGACGGCCGGTCAACATCGCACGCGTGATTGAGGACCAACCGGCGGAAAAAATGCTGCGCGACAGGATGGCCAGCGAACGGCTCAAAGTTGTGGACCTTGGACGGGGCGCAGTCGCCACGATCGAACTCTTGCAGGCCTTGCGCAGAAATGAAATTGTGGCGATTCAGGGGGATCGCGTCTATCACCCACGTCATAGCGCCGAGGTCTCATTTTTTTCAAAACCCGCAGCCTTCCCGCTTGGCCCGTTCCTGCTTTCCTTGGTTTCCGGTGCGCCGGTGCTGCCCGGTTTTGTGATTCGCGAAGGTTGGCTGCGTTACCGAATACTGAGCGGCGATCCCATTTTTCCGGGGGGCTCCGGTGACGACAATGCCGACCAGCGCGCAGCTTTAGCGCAGGCAGTTGGCTTCCTTGAAGCGCAGGTGTCGGTTCACTATGATCAGTGGATGAATTTCTTCGATTTTTGGCCGGTCAATGCCCATGACTGATCCCCGAAGCACCGTTGTCGTCACTGGTATTGGCATTATCAGCCCATATGGTATCGGCCTGGCCAATCTGCATGACGGCTTGTTATCCGGGAAGAGTTGTCTGGCTCCAGCAAAGGACATCTTTCCTGGCTTTGAAGGAACGACGGCGACAGTGAGCGAATTGCCGAATTTTGCAGCGTCCTCAGATGCACGGTACTCCCGTTCCGACCGGCTTGCGATGGTTGCCGCTCAAGACGCCGTCGCCAATTTCGATCGACAGCAGGCTTCTTTTGCCGAGAGCGGGATCATAATGGCCAGCACCGTTGGGGGCCTATCCGAGATTGATCCTGGAATCGCCAAGGATCCCGCCGCATGGTATCGGAACGGTGGTTTGGCGCGGGCCAGTTCGTATTCGGTGGCGCGTGTTGCTGCTTCGGTCGGAGAACACCTAGACGTTCGCGGCCCGATTTGTGCCGTTTCAGTGGCTTGCGCCTCCGGGGCGATGGCGATTGCGCTTGGCGCCAACATGCTCCTCGACGGAGCCGCACCCATGGTACTTGCAGGAGGCAGCGATGCGCTGTGCCCCTTCACGATGAGCGGGTTCAACTCCTTACAGTCGCTGGATCGAGAACCCTGCCGGCCCTTCGATCAGAATCGCAAGGGACTGAATATAGGGGAAGGAGCTGCGGTTCTTGTGCTCGAAACGCTCGCGGGAGCCCGGGCGCGTGGTGCCGATGTTCTGGCCGTTCTGCGTGGATGGGCCATGACCAATGATGCCTCTCATCCCACCGCGCCGCAAAAGCAGGGTATCGGTTTGGCGCACTGTATCGATCGCGCCATGGACATGGCGGAGTGCGGTGTCGATGAAATCGGCTACGTCAATGCCCACGGCACGGGTACGCCTCTGAACGATATTGCTGAAGCCAATGCCTACGAACTGGCCTTTCGCGGACGCAATCGTCCTGTTCCTGTATCTTCTACCAAATCATATTTCGGCCATTGTCTGGGGTCCGCCGGGAGCATCGAGGCTGCGATCGCGATTTCGGCCATCCGTTCAGGCGCGATCTACCCTACACTGCGACTGACAGACCCCATCGAGAGCACAGCAGTGGATTGGGTCAGGGGCGAGGTTCGGCATCAGCCGGTGCCCATGGCCATGTCAGCCTCGGTGGGATTTGGTGGCAGCAACACGGTGCTCGTCTTCGCGAATGGTGGGAGTGCAGCCGCATGAAACCGAAGTTGCCAACCATAACCGGTATCGGCTCAGTCAGTCCGTTTGGTCCAGTGGCCGGACTGATTCCTCTGTCGGCACTCGAGCCCAGCCCCATTACCGCGTGGACCACCGATGGGCTGAGGCGTGCGTTTCTGGTGAAGCCATTTCAGCCCGCCAGCGTCGTGCCCGGGTTGAAGACTCGGCGCTTGGATCGTCTGTCCGCATGGGCCCTGGTCACAGCGTCTCTGGCCTTGCAGGATGCCGGAATCGACCTTAGCCAGATAGATCGCTCCCGAGTGGCCGTAGTCTTCGCTACCGGCTTCGGCTGTATCGAGTTGACGGAGGCCTTCTACCAAAGTGCTTTTAAGAATGGCTGGTCGGGAACAGACCCCATCACCTTTCCAGAAACGCTGGCCAACTCACCCGCAGGTCATGTGGCGCTGCTGCATAACCTGCGGGGACCGAATATCACAGTCAGCAGTAAAAACTTTGCCGGCGAGAGCGCGCTGCTACAGGCCGCTTCGCTGCTCCGTCACGGGCAGGCTGATTTGGCAATCGTGATCGCTGGCGACACGCTGACGCGAACCATGTATGAATGGTACGAAACGGCAAATTTACTCTCACCGGCTTGCTTCAAAGCGGATACGCAAGTGGAAGCCAACGGTTATGTGCCTGGTGAAGGAGTCGTTGCGATAGTTCTGGAACCGGAGGGTGAGCGGAGCGTACGCTCATATGCCCATCTGCGAGCGGGCCGTTGGGCGGCTGGTGGCGATCCGCTCACAAGTATCACTGATATGCTGGGCAGTTCCGTCCCTCGTCTCATCATCGCTGCCGGCGATGGTGCGCCTTGCGCCACAAGTTCTTCCAATGCGGCGATAGGCAGAATCGCCGCTCCCGATGCGGCGGTTCTGCCTGCACAGCCCGTGGCTCTGGGCCTCACCGATGCGGGCGGGCTTCTTCACATGGCGCTGGCCTTGAGCACAAGACCGGATAGCGGTTTGGCTCTCATGCTGGCAACAGCAGCCAACAGTGGCTTTGCCGCGATTCTGCTGGAACTGCCTTGAGCTTACGAACGGCTATTCGGCCTGCTTCCTGATCAACTTACCCACCTTACCCAGTTCTATTTCCATGCATCCTTCGAGCAAGCAGAAATGCCCGCTCGCCTTGTACACGTCTAAGGGAATCAAGGCAATCTCTGTATTGGTCTTCAGATCGATGAAGTGAATGGCCATATGAAGGCGATAGCCTTTGTCTTCCGTGACATCGGTGAACTTGATGTAGAGGTCGTTGCCTGCCGTATTCACGTCATCTCTGTTCTTCGCCATGGTGAGTGTTCGTCCGGCCGGAAATCCCGATTTCAGATTGCCCTGGAAGTTGGCGTTGGCCCTATTGATGTCCCTGACCCAGTCTTCCTTCGTGCTGTAGTTGAGTAGGCCGTACTCCTCAGGATCCACATCGACCCAACCCACAAAGATCGTCTTCATGTTGCTCGTGTCAACAGTCGGCTTCTTGGTGCCCGCCTCCACCGAAGTTGAGTACGCAATGCAAAGCAACAGCGCTACTACCGTAACAGCGAACCGTTTCATCGAAGCTCTCCCTTAATAAGATCGTCGCGAGATTATAATAACCCACCGTCGACAGCAATTACCTGTCCGCTGATATATGTTGCTTCCGATGAGGCCAGAAAAGCAACCAGCGACGCGACCTCTTCGGGTTTCCCAAACCGTCCCAGGGGTATCTCGGAAAGAATACGTTTCTCGTCCTTCTCGATATACTTTGCGGACATGGGACTGGGAATTACTCCGGGAGAGACGGCGTTGACTCGGACGTTGAACCTCCCGGCCTCGCGAGAAAGCGATTTGGTGAACGCAATCATCCCCCCTTTGGACGCGGCATAATTGCACTGGCCGGCCTGACCGCGAATCCCGCTGAGCGAGACAATGTTGCAGATGCTTCCTCCGCCTAGACGCATCATTCCCAATACGGCCAGACGCGAACATAGGAAAGTGGAGCGAAGATTGGTATCGATCACTTCGTCCCACTGGTCATCGGACATAAGGGCCAACAGGGCATCGCGGGTCGTTCCGGCGTTGTTCACCAGGCAGTCGACCGGGCCGAAGTGTTCCTGGATGAGCTTGAAAAGCGCCGTTACAACTTCATGGCGGGATAGATCGCCTTCCACTGCCAGCGCCTGTCCACCAGCGGCGTGGATATCCTCCACCAGCTTGTCGGCGGAGTCTTTCGCGTGATGATAATGGACGGCTACGCGGAACCCTGTGCTAGCCAGCGCTTGTGCAATGGCGGCGCCCAGAACTCCAGATGCGCCGGTTACAAGAGCAGTCTTCATATCGATCCTTCGTATCGGTCCCAGGCGAGCTTAGTGCAACGGCTTGAAGATCATAAAAAGAACTCCCCAACGGGAGTTGTACCTTGCAATATTTCCATCCAGTGCATAGGAGACCGTGCTTTGCATCAGGGTGCCAAACGGGCCGGGAGTATTGATGCGCGTCTCCAAGCCGTCGAATTTGCGGAAGCGACTCGACTCTTCCAGATTGCGTGCTCGCGTATAGCTGTACATCTCTTCGATCTTGACGATATCCATTACATTCAATCCGTAATGCACGCTTGCCATAGCGATAGCATCGAATGAGTCTGTTCCGCTAGGGATGCCGTGGACGTTGGGTTGCGAAAAAATGGAAGGGTAGTAGCGTGAAAACCGGTCCTGTTGATCGCCGCCGAAGTAGGATAGGTCCCATCCGCCCTTGGTGAATTTCTTGAAGTAGTAGTCCTTATTGACGTCGGCATCGTAAAGCGTGTAACCGCTTTCCAGCGGATGCGGCGGGGAACATCCGTTCGGTTGCAAGATGGCTGCAATGCACCCAAACTGGCTCCAGGCGAAGCGCTGGGCTCTGGTTCCATTCGCTGTGAAGGTATAGCCCTTATCGGTGAACCGTACTTGGAGGCCAGGAAGCAGGGCTACACCGTTGCGTGGGACAACATATTGGCTGGACGTGTCGCTGGTTGCGTGGAAGAAGTCATACTCCAGATATGTCGAGGCCGTTAGGCTGAGATGATTTGTGGCCAACCAGGCGGCCCGCACGCCGGTGCTTTCAGCCCATGCATAAATCTCCGCACCCGTATCTTCCGTGTTGCCCGTGTAGCGGCGGTCCTCACCTGGAATGGCAGAGAGAGCCAAATCCCCACTTAACCTGTACTTGTTTCCAAATTGCTTGGAGAGGTCGGTAGCCAGAAGGACGCCCGCAAAAAACGTCGAGAGCTGCGCGCCTGTATGCCGGTAGTCAAAATCGGAGATGGTAAGGCCCGCGATTGGAATTGGAAAGTTGAACGTGCCTTCATACATAGCCCCACCCACGATGGACGAGATGCGCTTCTTGGTATCTTCCACCAGTACTCGCTCGTTCCCTTCCTTCTTCAGTGCGCGCAGTCCATGGTCGGTGTCGCGATACATCGGGTCTTGCGAGTTGCGTTCGGCCGTAACCGAGTTGCTGAACTCCGAAGCGTTGATTTCGTATCCTGAAAACAGAATAGTTCTTTGAAGCAGAAAATCGCGGCCCGCCGCATTTAGCGTTTGCTGTTCAGAGATCGAGTGCAGCAAGTTGAACTGATTGCCCTTGCCGTCGGCGACTAACTCGTAGTTCTGTGTTTCGATGTTAGCCACGATATTGCTCTTATCGCCGCGTTGGCTAAGAGTTTGCTTCACCTCTCGAAATGTAGTTCCGTCAATCCATATCTTTCCGCTGTAAAGAGTGACTTCCTGAACCTTCGGTTCGACGCCTACCACAAAGCACAGCGCACCATTGATCTGCTCCGTACCCAACAGCTTGTAGGCGTAGTTTTCGTTGAGCTTCAACTCAAGGGGTGGGGTAAGCACCTTCTCCGGTTCAAGCTGAGGCAGTGGGAACTCATACTTGTTGTTGAACTTTACGCCGTTGACGTACAGTGCCGTTTGAGCGAGTTCGGTCTGGCCGGAGCGATCGTAGAATCGCTTGATCTGCATGGAAATATCAAACGCGGAGACTACATTCGTACTCTCAAAGTGCAGGTTCATAAAGCTGGAGGACACATAGTTTTCCAGTTTCTGCTTCTGTGCTTCACCGTACTGCTGCCAACGGGCGATAATTTCTTCCACGCTGAGCTGGACTCCGCTGTTCACGTCTACTGAGTTATAGACTGTCGAATCCGTACCGCGCTGTTTGTGGAACGAAATTACGAGATATTCACTTGTACTACTAAGTGTTTGCGTCCAATTGGGGGCTGTTCCGGTTGGCTCGATTGCCGGGATGCGTATGCCAGTCGCCGGGTCGAACCATTGGACTTCGTATTGCGCCGCGGAAATGCCTGTAAGAGTTAGCTGCTTTGGGTGATTTGAGTTCGCGTTTATATGTGCCACCATCGCGAGGTCTGACGACCGTCCGCTTCCGAACCACCAAGGCTCATCGCTTTCCTTGCCATCGACAGTGAGCTTGAACGGCGCGGATGATGAGTTCACGCGATTCATATTGCTCGGAATGACGTGTTGCATGAAGCTGTTCAAGGCACACACTTTTACAGCGGCCATGGCATTCGTGGGTTGCGACCACAGAACCTCGACGGATATTCCGGAGGCCGCGAGTTCCGCTGCCAGCAGGGACGAATCCGTCGCGGAGGCATCGGAGTCCAACTTGAGGACCACAGGCTTATTCAGCGCCTGTTCGGCAATCCATGCAGCATCCTTATGCCAGTCCGCAGTGTAGGTCATTCCTAGCAGGTCGGCGTAGAGAGCGAGCCGCTTTACGAGGTCTCCGTGCCGGTCTATAAATCCGGGCGGGAAGACGAATGCGAGTTTCGAGTTCGGGTTAATGGATTTCGCAGTTAGCGCGAGGCGCAATAACCCGAAGGCGTAAAGATCGGGAACTGTTCGTGGCTCGTTGACCTCAACGATGAGTCCGCGAACGCCGGGAGACGCGAGAGGTATTGACTTCAGCAGCGCATCGACCCGGTCAGTTAGCTGCTTTTCCGTCTCCTTGCCAGTGAGAGAATCGCCATTTGCGATTGCATGCAGCCAGAGATCGGAATCTTTGGGAGCGCTCTTGGTCGCTTGTGCCTGCGCTGCCAGGGAGTTGCTGGTTATTTCGGCTGCGCCAAACTGAAAAGCAATGGGCGGCAGGACAATCAAATTATGGTTGGTTGCGCAGTGTTCGACAGACTGAAGGCCGGTGGCAATGGGCCCATCAGTTGGAATGGAAATGGCAGCGCGAGGCAAGCCAACCTGCGCCGATGCAGGCGAGAACAGGAAACCGGAAAGGACCAAGAGAGTCAAGAGCCAGCTTGAACTTGCCGATCGGAGGCCGTGCTGCAAGATTTGGTTCAATGGCACCTTCGTCATTACCTATGTGCAATTGCGGTTGAATGTGGGGTACAACGGTGTGGCATAAATGAGGCTCCATAGGCTAGAACGAAAGACGGCACACTGACAAACCAATGGCGACAGCCGCACAAGCGGAGAGCAAGTCTCTCTCTATCATACAACGCTTGAGACGGCGTCAATTTGGGCTCCATGGGCACGACCTCTTCAACGACGATTCAGCTGGGACTGATTCTGTGGCTCTTCGCTTCCTGTAGAACAATCACTGCAGGAATCAGGCACAGACCGCCAACCAGTGCCATGGCAACACCAAGAGATGTGACCAGACCCAACTCCGCAAGCGGCTTAAAGGTCGCGGTCATGAGTGCGCCAAAGCCGATCATCGTCGTCAGATTCGACTGGATCAGCGCCGCACCGGAGGCCCTCGCAACGACGAGGATGCTCGTTCCTCCGCTCTCCCGGTAGCGACGGACCAGATGGATGCCATTGTCGATGCCAATGCCGATGATGAGTGGAATCGCGGTAATCGACATGAACGTGAAAGGGTGCCCGGCTAGCCTTAGAAGACCGAACGTTACGATGATGGCGAAGCCGATCGGCATCAACACGAGCAGGGACAGGCGCAGGCTACGGAACGTGAGATAGACAAGGAGCATAATGCCCGCAGCGGTCCACAGCAAAGCCCTTCGGCTGTCTTGAACGATCCGGCTTTCGAGATCGCGATTGATCTTGTCGAATGAGAAATCCACAAACGGGCCATATTGACCTCGCCATAACTGCAGAACCGAGTCTGGGATGACCTGGGTGGCATTGGGATCCGCAGCATAATAGGCGACTGCGGCAACATAGCTGCCATCCTTCGTCCTGCGTATGCTGTTGTCGAGCAACCCTGCCGGCAGGTATTTCATTGTTGTTTCCAAGTCGATTGGGTCAGAGCCGCGAGCCAGCCTTTTTAGCTGTTCGATGTACGGAAGGTAAGGCGCAACCTGAAGTCCATCTTCATGCAGTGATGCCTCCAGAGCGTGGGCAGATTCATTCAGGTCAATCGTCGACAGCAGAGCGGCTCGTTGTCTCTGGATGTAGCTCGAAGGAAGCAGAGTCGTCGGAGTGACTATGGATTTGACTACACCCTTTTGGCGATAGGTTTCGAGACCGGCGGTTAGTTGTTCCGCCCTGCGCAGCACATCCTTCTGGCTGCCGGCGATCAGGAGCAGACCAGGATTGCCTTCGATACCAAATTCAGTGGAGAGACTCTTCTGCGCGACACCGGCCTCGTCGTCTGCACCACCTGTAATGTCGAAGCTTCCGCCCAGTCTGATGGAAGGCAGCAAGAGAATCGATAGTAGGAACAATGCCGCTGAACCGGCGACGACAAGACGAGCATGCCTGCCAACAAAGTCAACCACCTTGTGTGCGAGGAAGGGTAGAAATCGGAAGGTCACTGCCTTGGGCGCGACTGGCTTGAATAGACGTCCCCAGAGCTGCATCAGAGCGGGTACGGTAAGCAGGGTGTGAAACATCATCATGAACATGCCAACCGTCAGGATGAACCCAAACTCCGCCAGCGCTTTGAATTCAGAGGTGGCAAGTGCTGCTGTCGCGATTGCCGCCGTGCAAATGCAGAGGACCACGCTCAGCCCGGTTGTTTCGAAGGTACGAACCAAGGCCTCGTTGTATGTCCCACCCTTGGACCATTCCTGTGGAATCCGATTAAAGAAATGAACAACCTGGTCATCCCCCAGTCCGGCCAGAATCGCAACGAAGGAAAGACTGATGAGATTCACTTCTCCTGGATAGTAGCTCGCTATGCCTGTGGTGCAGAGGATGCCCAGACTGGCGGGAAGCAGCGACAAGAGCAGCATTGGAATGCTGGGGTAGACGAACAGGCACAACGCAAGATTGCCTATGATCGAAATCAGAGAGACGAGGCGTATGTTCTTTTCGATGAACTTGTGATCCTGCTCTGCATAAACGTAAGCTCCGGCCTGTGTAGCCCGCAATCCGGAGTTCCGGAAAGAGGGTTCGGCGCTGATGGATGCGATGTGCTCACGCATCCATTGCACGATTTGACCGGAGAATTTGTAGTCTATGGCTGACTCGCGAGGCTCAGCAAGGACCAGCAGAGCTTTGTGGTCCTTGCTGAAGAATCGGTTGCCAGACCCCCAGTTCAGGTCGAAGCCGGAGAACTGTGAGAAGCCTTGGCTATTGTGCGCTGCTACGGTCATTAGTCCCAGAGGATCGGCGACAAAATAATCCGCGCCCATAGATGAGAATGGTGTCACCATCTCGATCGCGGACTGGCGTACGTTCTTATGAATCTGTTGCGGGTCGAGTCGTTGTTTTAGCTCACCGATTTGCTCAGGCAGGGTGAACGATGGGAAGTTCCAGGAGTAAAAGCGCACGAAGTTGAGCAGTTCGTCTTCCTGTAACCCGGAGCGCTCCTGTTTGAAGAGCGCACTGGCAGCCATCTCGGCGGTTAGCCGATCGGCCATACCTTCCATGTCGGCAGAGTTGTCCGCATCGCCCTTCGGCGCCTCAATAAGAACAAAGAGTTGATTGCCATAACCGAGCTCCTTCCCGATCTGGCTTGCGGCGCGCCATTGCGGGTCGCGATTTCCAAACATGTCTGTCAGGTCGGTTCCCGTACGCAAGTTGTGAATGTTGGCATAGAGAAACAGCGTTAGGCACAGGGAAAGTCCAGCCACCATTCCTGGATATCCAATTACTAGGTGGCCTATCCTGCGCATGAGGCGGACCATCACGGCGCGGTCTCCGCAAACGGCCTTTTCGCAATGAAGAGAATATGAGCCAAAGGCAGTCGATTGCGGAAGCGGCGAGTTTCAACCTGCATTCCGGCGTCCTCCAATACGCGCTGGTACTGCGGAACAGAGAGGGTCAAGGGCCGTGTTCCCGTCCGCTCATACGTGAACAGAAGCCGGTCCAATGCGAGTGTGATGGTGGACCAAATGCCGCGCTCACGATCATGAGCCCTGAAGATCAACCTTCCCTCGGGGTCGAGTGCCGAACAGCACCGTTTCAACAAGGCCAATTGCTCGTCGGCAGGAAGATACTGCAATACATCCAGAATAAGAATCAACCCGGCCGGTGGAAGCTCGAAATGGCGCACATCCCCAACGCATACCTCTGCGTTCAGGGAACTGAGAGCCTGGCGAGCGACTGCGATCCTATGTGCATTCAAGTCGCAACCAACCAGACGCCGTTTGTGCTCGCCCAAGGCCGTATTGCAGAGAGCCATGCTGTAGCCGCAGCCGCAGCCGAGATCGACGACCGTCCCCGATCCCAAGTCCTCGGCAGCAAGCATTCCGAATATCCGATCGAGCCGCAGCTTCCACCAGACGAAATAACGGTCGGAGCTGGCACTCTGGGCAAAGGTCTGACTCACCAAGCGCAGGCGATCCCGTATTCCTGCATTCACTGGCGACTTCAAATGGACCACAACTGCTGTAATGAGCGCTCCAACTCCGCCGCCGACGATACCCAACGCCACGCTGCCTGCAATCCAGGATAAAAGATCGTCTTTCGTGGGCACATGGGCCAGGGCGGAAAAGCCTAGTAGGCGGACGTGACCGTGGCGCAGAAAATGTCCTGCCTCTATTGAGGAGAGGACGATCACCGGCTGGAAAAGTGGATTGTTGATGAAGGTACTGGCCAGGATGAGCGGTTTGTTTAGCCTGAAGATCAGTGCCAGACCGATAGCTGCCAGCGTCTGAAAGCCATATATCGGCACAATGCCAATGAATATCCCTAGAAACACGGCGGCAGCCGCACGGCCAGGATCAAGGCGCTCCGTCAGCAATTCGGTCACGGCCTCCCTTATGCGAGTTGAGAGTTTGTGTATCACTACGCAGCCATTCTCTCATTCCGCGTCATGAGGCACATACCACCGATAGCTCTCCGCTGGCGACGAGGACCCCGTCGGCAAACACGGTGCCTTCGATGTATGCCATCGATCCAACCTCGGTCAGCTTCGCGGTATGAATGCGCAGGTCCTGTCCCGGAGTCACCGGCTTGAAAAATTTGAAGCGATTGACGGCCGCCAGCAGAGCATTGCCGATTGTTCCCTGAGCAGTTGCGGCCGCCATCATCACGGCCGCCGTCTGTCCCACAGCTTCGATCATAAGGACGCCCGGCAAGATAGGTCGGCCAGGAAAGTGCCCTGCAAAGATCGCATCTTCCGGATCAACCAACATCACAGCAACACAACGAACCCCCGGCACCAGTTCTTCCACTCGGTCGAGCAACAGGAATGGGGCCCGATGAGGAATCAGCCGTTCAATCTCGCTTCGATCCATCACTTTGTCTTCAGTACCTCGAAGGTGTCTTCTGGAAGCTTTATGTTTCGCGAGGTGATGTCAAAGGTAAAGACACTGTTTACACCACTCTTGCCATCCACCTCCAGCGACCGGGGTAGAAAGTCCTTCTTGTTCAGCTTTACTACCAGGTAATTGAACCGGTGACGTAGGGCTCCTGAGCGCGGAATGAGCTTCATTTCATAATCCAGACTGTTCTCCTGAGTGGTGATGGTGTAGTCCTTCTTCAGGTTTTCTATGGAGTTAGGCCCGGTGAAAGAGGACTGCACGCGGTGAATGTCACTCCCTATATCCATCGCCTGGGCCTTGCCGCCATCTACCTTGATGTTGAAATGGCTTTCGCTCAATCGAATGAGCATAGGATTCGGTTCAAAGTATTCGAGCATGAAACGATCAGTTCCTTCGGCACAAAACCTGCCGTGGAGTACAAGGGGTTTCACCATCAATTTGGAGGTGCGGATCTCAGTCACAGTGCCGCAGGCCGTGGTGAACTTTGCTTGCGCCTGCTGTTCGCCGGCCCAAATGCGGGTCAGCAGATCGTCGGTCTGCGCGGCTAAGACGGCCGGAGAGATCAAAATCGCAAAGAGCCAGCAGAGTCTGTGTCGCAGGGCCATCTCATGCTCCCAGAAAGAGGAATGCGAGCGACCACAGGCATGTACGTGTGGTGTCGCGTATAGGCCTTAATTTGGAGTGCGCCTCGTCATTGAAGTAGACCATATGGATAGGGGAGTGTGCGATGGTACAGCCGGACTTGGCCATCTTGATCAGGACTTCCATCTCAATTTCGTAGCGCCGGCTGCGCAGTTTAATTTTGGAAAATTTGTCGATTCGAAACAGCCGGAATCCGCTCTGGCTGTCCTTGACTTCGCAGCCGATAAGGGCCGATGCCAGCCGACTGCCGATGGTGTTGGAGTAATACCGCGAGCGGGGCATCAGATCGCGCGCGAAGGGGCGCGTGCCGATGACCAGATCGGCATTGGTCTCTTCCGCCACGCGCAGCATTGCAGGAATGTCCTGCGGAAGATGCTGACCATCACCATCCAGAGTAACGACGTGAGTGAAGTCGTTGGCGAGAGCAAAGTCGATACCCATACGGAGAGCCGAGGACTTGCCGCGATTCACCGGGAATCCAAGGCAGGTAGCTCCGGCGGCCTGGGCTAGCTGCGCCGTTCCGTCAACTGAGCCATCGTCAATGACGATGACGGTTTCAATATATCCTTTGGTCTCTTCAACGATCCTGGCGATGTATGGAGCTTCGTTGAAGGCGGGGATAAGCGCGCAGATTTTCATTGATTCATTGGTCCTCACGGGAGCCGACAAGAACGAATCCGAATCCTCGGTTCCTGAGCTCGTCGATGATACCGGGCAAGGCATCGAGCATGACATTGGCTCCCGAGGGCAAACGATCATGAAACAGAATGATGTCGCCGCCAGTCACGTTCTTCAGAATTCGACGGGACAGGAGAGAGGGACTCACGATGACCGTATCATACGAGCGAATCCGCCATGAGATAAACTCCAATCCCGCTTGCTTGAGGTAGGGACCCACGAGGGCGTGACGCAGGCCAACCGGCGAGCGGAAATAAGGCGTTCGAAAACCACAGCTGCGGTGGACACTCTCTGTGCCACGCTCGATCTCCGCTCGCAGACGTCGCGGCGTGAGGAAACAGAACAGGTTCGGATGCGACCAGGTGTGATTGGCGATGAGGTGGCCTTCCTCCCAGGCACGACGCACGATGTCCGGATACTGTTCAGCGCGTTTTCCAACCACAAAGAAGGTCGCTTTCACACCTTTCTCACGAAGCATGTCGAGCAGCCTAGGCGTATCGACGGGATCGGGGCCGTCGTCGAAGGTGAGGGCTACACAGTCCGCACGATCTACCCGGGAGCGGTTTGCCACCAGCCACTGGTTGCGCGGATGAAACAGAAGGAAGAGCGTCAGGCCTGTGCCGAGGGCATAAAGCAACACCGCGAGTAGGGAACGCGTGAGTGAAAAGGGAGATAGCAGCGCCAGTGAGGCGATGGATGCAAGCATCAGCAGAAGAAAAAGCGCGCTTCTAGCCATATTAATCTTCGTACGTCTGCAAGAATGTCACTGGAATCTAAAACGATTCTAGCATCGGCTCTGCTCATCCGAGCTTAGATATGTCCAGAGGCAAGCCATCAGTCTTCGCTCATCGGGTCAGCTTCCTTAGCCCGAATCCCCATGGAGCTCGACATCGGGTTCGGGGACGCCGTAACGCCCCCAGCGACCGAGACGGCGTTCCCGACCATTCTGGATGGGCCGGCAGCCGTGCTGCTCACCTATCCCAGGGAGACGGTTGTAGCAGAGAAGTTCGAGGCGATGGTGAAGCTCGGCATCGCTAATACCCGGATAAAGGATTTTCACGATCTGTACTCCCTGTCCCGGCTTTTCTCATTCGAGGGGCAAATCCTCTCCGAAGCGATCGAGCGGACGTTCGAGCGGAGGAAGACCCGGCTACGCCGCCCCTCAACTCCACTCACGCTGTCATCTTTAATATGACCGAGCGGCCAGACGGCTCAACCCGCGCCCTACAGGAGGGTGGATACTTCGATAGCCAGCAGTTTGCAACCGCTGTCTACCAATCGGAGTTGACCTACCGGCTCCGCAATCTCGGCTACGAGATCGAAGCGGGCAAGAGCGGCGCTCCCGACGTGAAGGGCTACACCGCCGAGTAGGCGTCGTATACTTCTGTGGAGATGCGGCCATACGAATTCAGGACGTCACTTTCGGAAGAAGAGGCGAACTCTATTGGTCCTCTGTTTCTTCCCAGGCATATTGAGGAGAAGTGTTGGACCTCATTTGTCCAGGCATGTGATGACGATCTCCTTGAGAACGAGTCCGAGGAGGAGTATGTCTTTCAAGTGTTCCGATATAGTTGCAACCACAGTTCGCCCATCATCTACCCTGCTGGTCCGATAAGGATCCAAATGCATATGTACATGCTCACGGCTTTCGAGGTACATCTTGGGTTTGAGCACCTCGTCGGTGCGGATTCATTAACCTCAATTGTGGCGAGAGGCGAACAGAATTTGGTATGCCTGCGCAGATTTGGGGACCGGCTGTTGCCCGCCGAATGGCCCGAGATATTACGTCGAAAAATGAATGAGATAGGGACAGTTTCTAAAGAGGAAGTGGAGCGGAAACGTGTGCTGAACGGACACCCACCCCCGAGTCGTGTTCTTGCTAGAGTCCTCCGATTCCTTCGAGGTCTCGGTTCGTAGCCCGCGATTCTGACGTAATCAGAAAGCTGCCAACACCGCAAAGAAAAGACCTTCGATCGCCATTGCCTTCAAGGCCGGATATATCTGTCCGAGTAGCGTGTACAGGGGTTTCGTTCAAACTGAGTCTGCAAATCCCCTTTTTCCTGTCACTCGGCCACCGCTTCGGTGCAGGAGCTGCGCCCTTCGGCTCTGCGTTAAAAACTCGCGTTCCGCGCCCTCCGGGTTTCGGACTCCTCCCCCCTCGCAGGCTCCGGGTCCCTTTCCAAAAACTTCTTCTCTTGGCAACGCGGCCATGCCGCGACTTGGGAGCAGC
>OBLU010002475.1_pt1 | contig 16989 bp, 21 predicted proteins | sample 1518681 | NCBI WGS metagenome assembly OBLU01 (sample SAMEA3539304, study PRJEB22396) | soil metagenome | biome: tundra; feature: field; material: soil | place: USA | collected 2010-05 | depth 0.15 m | reverse complement strand
GCGCCCCAAGCCGCCGCCCGGCTGGTAGCCCGGGGATCGCTGGGTCGCGGGTGACTGGGTGTTCGTCGGTCCCTTCGGCTCGGCGCACCACTCAACGCGTGGGCCGTCCGCCGGCACTTTGCCGCTCTGCTCCAGCGCGCGGGGCTTCCGGCGATCCGCTTCCACGATCTCCGGCACACGACGGCGACCCTCCTACTCGGCCAAGGGGTGCATCCAAAGGTCGTCGCCGATCTTCTGGGGCACGCGACGGTCGCGATGACCCTTGATCGGTACTCTCACGTCGCCGTGGCGATGCACCAGCAAGCGGCCGATGCCCTCGAAGCGGTCCTGGGGGACCATGGGCCGCCTCGGGTTGGATCACTGGTCGGATCAACTGACCAACCCGCGCAGCCCAAAACCGGGTGATTTGATCTCAAATCAGGGACCCGGAGGGGTGGCGCAGTGGTGCCGGGAGCGGGACTCGAACCCGCACGCAGTGACCTGCACAGCGCCCTGAACGCTGCGTGTCTACCATTTCACCATCCCGGCCGCAGCTGAGAATCGTAACTGACGCCGCCCGGCCCTCCCGAAGCGTGGTCGGGGCCCACTCCCTCGGTCAGAGGCTCCAGTCGACGACCCGGCGAAAGCGCTGGGTGGGATCGCCGACCGCGGAGACACCCGGCATATGGACCGAGCTCAGGTGAACGTAGACCTCAACCGGGGTGTACAGAAAGACGGCGGGCACGTCCGCGTGAAGGCGCTTAGCCACCTCGCGGTAGGCGCTCTGGCGGGCGGCCACGGTCGAGGCCGTGGCCAGCTCGTCCAGGGCGTGGTTGAGAAAGAGGTCCGGGGCCGACTGACTGAAATTGAGCGACTGGCCAGGTGCTACGCCCGAACGCCACAACGAGGTGAGGTCAGGGTCCGGCCCGTTGTTGAACCCGACTAGCGCCACCTGGAACTGCTCCTGGGCCAGGGTGGCCGAGACGAAGCCGGCCTCGGGCACGGTCCTGACCTTGACCAGGAATCCTTGCGCCTCCAACTGGGAGGCCACCCCGGCGGCCGCCTCCGGCAAGGGATCCAGGTCCGGGACGTCGAGGATCAGGCTCAGCGGCTGGCCCCCTTTCTCCCAGAGATGGGAGCTGGAGGAGCGCAGCCAGCCGGCCGTCCTGAGGATCTTCGCCGGCGAGCCCAGCGCGCTGGCGCTGTCACTGGAGCTGGCGGCCCAGCCGATGGAGTCCGGCAGCGGCCCGTACTGGGGATCCCCCAGACCGGCCAAGTGGTGCGCCAGCAAGGAGTGCCGGTCCACCGCGGCTGCAATCGCCTGCCTCACCGCCAGCGTGTTGAGTGGGGGCGACTGCAGGTTCATGAGCAGCTCGACAAAGTTGTAGGTCGTGATCCTGGACCGGATCAGCCCCGCGGGCAGCCCCTGGAGGTCGCTGGGGGTCGCCGCCAGCCACCCGTCGACGGTGCCCTGGGCCAGCAGCTGGTCGACCGCCGCCGAGCTCGGCTCCAAGAGCACCTTGAAGCCGTCCAGGATCGGGCGGGGACGGTAGTACCGATTGCGCGAGAGGCTGACCTGCTCGGCGCTGTTGCCCACCACCCGGAAGGGTCCCGCGCTGGGGGCAAAGAGAGCGTCGGTGTGCTGACCACCCCGAAAGAAGAGGTCGGGCAAGGACTGGTAGTGGGCGGCGGGCAGCACTGCCTCCTCGGCGGCGGTGGCGAAGCTGGCGCTGGGTCCCGGCAGCACGAAGGTTCCGGTCCAGAGCGAGCTGGCGAAGAGCGAGACCCCAGTCCAGGGAGCCGCGATGTCGGGATTGGGAAACCTGGAGGATTGCAGCACCGCCAGGGTGAAGGCGACATCCTTGGTGGTGATGGGGTGCCCGTCGGACCAGCGCCGCTTCGGCGAGAGGGTGAACCGGTAACGCACTCCGCCGCCCTCTGAGTGCCAGCTAGTCGCCACCCCCAGCTTCGGCTCCCCGTCGGCCCCGGCCGCCATCAAGCCGGGGCCGGTCAAAGCGCCGACGGTCTGTGCCACCGGGTCGCTGGGCGAAAGCAATGGGCTAAGGGCCGATGGCCCCACCGGGGCGACCGCCGCCTCGACGTAGACCTGATGGGTCGCCATGGTCCCAACGGAGATGCTCAGCGCCGCCACGCCCCCCACCACCACCACCACGCTGCCGACCAAGGCCACCAGCCGCAGCGGGTGGCTGGCGGCGCTGAAGACGCCCCCCGGGGGAAGCTCGGAGGCTAGCTGGCGCCCAGACGAATCTGCACGACCGCCACCAAGGCGAAGGCGACCGTGAGCCAGATGGAGACGCGGAAAAGCACCTTTTCCAGTCCGCGGCGCGTCCGATAGCCGCCACCCGTGTCCGTCCCGCCCCCGATCGTGCCGCCAAGGCCGCTGGACTTTGGGGTCTGCAGCAGGATCGTGACGATCACGAGGAGCGCCAGGATCATCTCCAGGATGCCGATCGCGGACTTCACGGGGCCTCCGCCACAAGACTGGGCGGATTATAGCCCGGACCCCGCTGACCGCCCCGCAGGGGAACCTCTTCGAAGCGGTTGGGCTCCTCCCCCTCGACCAGCGTCCAGGCGGTCGCCTCCGCCAGCCGGCCGCCCACCACCGAGATCACGACGTAGTGGTAGCCCGGCCAGGCGCGATCGGTGTCGAACTGACTGGGCCGAGCCGGATGGTCGGGATGGGTGTGGTAGAAGCCAATCACCTCTTGGCCGGCCTCGCGAGCCTCGCGCTCGGCCCGGATGATGTCCCGGGGGTCGAGTTCGTAGCGGTCACGACGACGGTCCTCGACCAGATTGCGCCCCTCGAAAACCTCGCTGACCGCCACCACCGATGAACCAGGGATACCCACCAGCACCCCGCAGCCCTCGTAGGGGTAGGCCACCTCGGCGAACTCGGTCATCCGATCGAACAACTGGACCGGGAAGAGCAGCTTCTCCGCCGTGGTCACGCTCAGCTCGCCCCGTAGAGCCCAGCGCTCAGGTAGCGGACACCGCCGTCGGGGAAGATCAAGACCACGACACCTTCGCGCAAGCCCTCCTCTACCAACTGATCGACCCCCCAGAGCGCGAGCCCCGAAGAGTGCCCGGTCAAGATACCTTCCTCGCGGGCCAGCCGCCGGGCCAGATCATAGGCGGCCCCCGTCGGGCCAGCCAGGTTGCGGTCCGCCACGCTGGGGTCGTAGATCCCCGGCACAATCGCGGTCGGCATGTGCTTGAGGCCCTCCAGGCCATGGAAGGCGTCCTCGGGCTGGAGGCTGATGCAGCTGATGGCGGGATTGAACTCCTTCAGCCGACGCGCGGTCCCGACGAAGGTCCCCGAGGTCCCAAGACCGGCCAGGAAGATGGTGACCTCCCCCTCGGTCTGCTCCCAGATCTCCACCGCGGTGGTGTCGTAGTGGGAGCGCCAATTGAAGGGGTTGTTGTACTGATCGGGGCTGAAGTAGCGGTCCGGGTCAGCGGCCTGGATCTCCCGGCAGAGCAGGATGGCTCCGTCCGACCCCTCCTGGGGGTCGCTCAGCACCAGCTCCGCCCCGTAGGCGAGCATCAGCTGGCGCCGCTCCTCGCCGACGTTGTCGGGGACGACCAGCTTGACCGGGAAGCCGAGGGCGGCCCCCAGCATGGCGTAGGCGACCCCGGTGTTGCCGCTGGTGCTGTCCAGCAGCACCTGGCCCCGGCCCAGCTGCCCTGAGCGCTGGGCCTCCCGCACCATCCGCAGGGCGGGGCGGTCCTTGACGGACCCCCCCGGGTTCATGAACTCCGCCTTGCCCAGCACCAAGAGGTCAGGCGCCTCGTCCTCGAAGAGGTGGATGCGCAGCACCGGCGTCTTGCCGATGCAGTCGGAGATGCGGCGGTCCGGAGGCGAGGCCAGGACCTGCAGCCCTCTCTCGGCTGAAGTCGGCATATCCCCACTGTAGCAGTCGGGATTGGCGGTGCCTAAGGCCGAGCCAGGCTCTGGCGGCGGGTCACCCAGTCGCCCTTGGCGAAGCGCGCCGAGCTGCCCAGTTCGCGCTCGATCCGGAGCAAGCGGTTGTACTTGGCCGTCCGCTCCCCCCTGGAGGGAGCCCCGCTCTTGATCTGGCCGGCGCTGACCGCGACCGCCAGGTCGGCCATGGTGGTGTCCTCGGTCTCCCCCGAACGGTGGCTGATCACGATCCCCAGGCCGTGCCGCTGGGCCTGCTGGACCACGTCCAGAGTCTCGCTCAGGGTCCCGATCTGGTTCAGCTTGATGAGAATGGCGGTGGCCACCCCCTCATCGATCCCCCTCTGGAGGCGAGCGGGATTGGTCACGAAGATGTCGTCGCCCACCAGCTGCACTTTGGGCCCGAGCCGCTCGGTGAGCTCACGCCAGCCCGCCCAGTCGTCCTCGGCGAGACCGTCCTCCAAGGAGACGATGGGGTACTGCCGGACCCAGTCCTGCCAGAGGTCGATCAGCTGGCTGGGAGTGAGGGTCCGGCCCTCGCCCCGGAGGTGGTACTGGCCGTCCTCGTAGAGCTGACTGGTGGCGGGGTCGAGCGCCAGGGCGACTTGCTCCCCAGCCCGGTAGCCAGCGCGCTCGATGGCACTCAGCAGCAGCTCCACCGCCTCAACGTTGCTCTTGAGGCTGGGGGCGAAGCCACCCTCATCACCCTGGCCAGTGTCGTACCCCTTCTCCTGGAGCACCTGGCGCAGGCACTGGAAGACCTCGGAGCCAGCCCGCACCGCCTCGGCGAAGGTCTCCACCCCGACCGGCACCACCATGAACTCTTGAAAGTCCACCGAGGTGCGGGCATGGACGCCCCCGTTGAGGATGTTGAACTGGGGCACCGGCAACACGCAGCTGTCCACGCCTCCCAGATAGCGGTAGAGCGGCAGTTCCTGGGCGGCCGCCGCCGCCTTGGCGACCGCCAGGCTGACCCCCAGCAGGGCGTTGGCCCCGAAGTGGGACTTGTCAGGAGTGCCGTCGGCCTCGACGAGGCGGCGGTCCACCTCGCGCTGGTCGAGAGCGTCCAGGCCGAAGAGCAAAGGGGCCAGAACCTCGTTCACGTTGGCCACGGCCCGGGTCACCCCCCGGCCGCCGAAGCGGTGAGCCTCGCCATCTCGCAGCTCGACCGCCTCGTGGAGCCCGGTCGACGCCCCCGACGGCACCGCCGCCCGGCCGACCTCGCCGGTAGCCAGGACCACCTCCACCTCCAAGGTGGGATTGCTCCGGGAGTCCAAGATCTCGCCCGCCAGCACCTGTTCGATGAAGGTCAAGCCCTACCTCCGCGCACTTCCAGGCTCCGCCCCGGGGAACCGCTAGTCTCGGCTTAGCGTGAGCCCACTCAGATTTCCGCTTCCTAGACTAACGACCGGACAGTGGATCACCCTGGGGGTGATCGTCTTCATCGTGGTGGCGGTGTTCTCCGACGTGATCACGAGCCTCAAGGAGGTGAGCTCCGGCGAGGGCGCCCCCCGGGCCCAGCTCAACGGCGCGTTGCCCACCGGAAGCCTCCAGGTCGGTCACCGGAACGCCTTCACCTTTGCCCTCGACGACACCGCGGGAGGCGCCATGGACCCCGCCTGCGTGGGCGGAAACCTTGCCGCCGAGTTCAAGGTGGTGCGGGTCACCTTCCTCGGCACCCCCGGCAGCGAGTGGCGGGACGGCCGGTCGTGCGGTGAGATCCTGGAGACCAACGCGGTGGTGCCAGTCGTGATCACGGTCATCCCCCTTCACCCGGGGACCTACAGCGTCAAGGTGGTGCCCCAGGAGGACGGCAAGCGAGTCGGCTCAGGGACAAGTGGAAAGGTCACCGTCCGCCCCTGAGCGAGCCCTGGTCGCCTCCAACAGAGCGGCGTGGACCCTCGGCGACCCGGCCACGATGTTGCCGCTCCGAGGCAGCCCAGCCGCCCCCTCCCAGTCCGACACCACCCCGCCTGCCTCAGTGACCAGCAGCGCCCCGGCGGCGATGTCCCAAACCTTGAGCCCGAGCTCGAAGAAACCGTCGAAGACGCCGGCCGCGGTGAAGGCCAGGTCCAGGCTGGCCGCCCCCGGCCGGCGGAGATCCTCCACCCGCTTGAGCACCCGCTCCAAAGTGCCGACCAGGCGAGGGATCTGCTCGGGCGTCTTGAAGGGGAATCCGGTGGACACCACGGCCTGCCGAGGATCCGGATCCTCCAATTTGAGCCGCCGGCCCGCTTGGTCGTGGGCGCCCTCACCGGCGGCGGCGGTGAAGGTGAATCCCAGGAAGGGGGCGTGAACCGCCCCGACTACCGGCTCACCACCTTCGAGCAAAGCCACCGAGACGCCGACCATCTGAAAACCGCGACTGAAGTTGGTGGTGCCGTCCAGCGGGTCGACCACCCAGCCGTTCTCGGGAATTCCCCCTCCCCTTTCCTCGGCCAGGATGGGGAGCCCCGGGAAGACTGAGGAGAGGATGCGGACGACCACCTCCTCGCTCTCGCGGTCCACCGCGGTGACGTAGTCACCGGGGCCCTTGGTCTCAGTGGCGTGGAAGCCCACCCCGGCGGCTTTGATCACAGCTCCGCCGGCCTGGGCCGCGTAGCGGGCAGTCGCCAGCGCCAGCCGGCGGTCGGGGCTGCCGGGGACCGAACTCAGCGGCCTCGACCCCGCGGCGGTTCGCGCGAGACTTTCTTCTTGCGCTTCTTGTCCTTCTTCTGGGCGGGAGCGCTGCTGACGAAGGTCTCTCGGGGCGGCTCCGGGGCTTTGGGAGGCGGCGGCGGTAGCTCTGATTCGCTCATCTCGGGTCCTATGGTGCCAGTTCGAAGCCGCCGCCGTCACGTCGGCTCGGGGTATAGCTCAGCCGAGTCGGCTGGGATCCGGCCGCAGCCAGCGCCAGGGCAGCGGCCGGATGCGGGCCAGGACCACCCCGCGAACCAACTCCAGCGGCAGCGGGCCGAAGTCCTCGCTATCGGTGCTGGCGCTCCGGTTGTCGCCGGCGACCCAGACCAGCCGGCGCTCCCGGCTGAGAGCCGAGACCCGTTTAATCAGCTCGAAGTCAGCTCGGTGAGGATGCTCCACCACCACCACCTGGCCAAGTCGGGGGCCACCCGGGGACGGTCGCCCAACCACAACCCACGCACCCTCCTTCAGCGTTGGTTCCATGCTCCGACCTGACACCACCGCCAGCTGGGGCGCCAGCTGGCGAATTGGCCCGGCTAGTCGAGCGAGTTTGCCGCTGACCACGGCCTGATGGTACGTTTGGCTGAGGTCCCACCTGGGGCCTAGCGAAGTTGCGGTTGAGGGAGTTCAGCATGATTGGCAGATTGACAGCACGTCTCGCCCCCCGGCGAGTAGTCCACGCCCACTGCGATATCCCCTGCGGGATCTACGACCCGCACGAGGCCCAGCTGGCGGCCCAGACCGTGGAGACCATGGTCACCAAGATCAAGGCCCTCCCCGATGACGACTCCGAGGCCCGCCACAATTCCTTCGTGCGGATGGTGACCGTGAAGGAGGAGCACGCGGAACGGGTCAAGCACGAAGTTCAGGTGCTCTGGAGCGATTACTTCAAGCCCGAGCATCTAGACAGGTTCCCCGAACTCCACGATCTGGTTTGGAAGACCCTCAAGGCAGCGTCCGCCACCAAGCAGAACGTCGACGCCGAGAAGGCCGCCGAGCTGCGGGCGAAGGTCGACGAGGTGGCTCGGCTCTTCTGGGAAACCAAGAAGTAGCCGTCGGAGACCCCGCCAAGCAAGTGCCCGGCCCGCCGGCCGGAACCTAGACGCTGGAGTTCTTGGTCGAGGCGTTCAGCGGCTCTACGTGCGCGACTTCAGTTGGCTTCCACCAAGGTGACAGCCAACTCGTCATCGCCAATGGTGCCTACACCGCGCTTGCACCGACTAGACTGCTGGACCCTCGGTCCGGCGGGGGCGGTCCGCTTGGAGCGGGTGTTACCCGGACGATTGCTGTCCCCGGCAGCTTCGCGAGCGGTAGCGTCGCGGTTCCCGCCAACGCCCCGGCGGTGGCTCTGCACGTCACGGCGACCGACACCACCACCGGGGAGCTTGCTCACGGTCTACCCGGCAGGTACAGCCTGGCCCACACCGTCCAATCTCAACTGGGCCCCCGGAGAGACGGTTGCTAACCTCGTCACGGTCCAGGTTGGAAGGGCCGGTGAGGTCAGCTTCTACAACAAGCTCGAGCAAATGGACTTGGTCGTTGACCTCGAGGGCTATTTCGCGCCTGAAACCGTGGCCAGCACCGCGGGCAGCTTCGTCCCGCTGACCCCCGATCGGACCTGCGACACTCGACCCGGCTCGGTGACCGGATCGACTAACCAGGGCTCCGGCCAGACCCTGGGGGCCAGAAGCAACCTGGCTGTCCAGCTACTTGGGGACGGCGGCGTCCCCGCCACTAACGTGACCGCCGGGGAAGTCAATGTCACCGCTACCGACAGCCCTAGCCCTGGCTTCCTAACGGTCTCCCCCGGGGGAACCGTTCCCACCGCAGCCAGCGTGAACTGGGGTCCCGGCGAGACCGTGCCTAAGTTCACCATCGCCACATTGAGCAGCGCGGGTTCAGCACGGTCTACCATCAAATGGGCTCTCCAGACGTCGTCTTCGATGTCGTCGGGTACTTCAGCCCCGACTGCCACAGCGCCCGCCGGTTCCAGCTGCGGCTGGAGGCGGCGGGCGCTCTGGACGCGCGCCACACTGCCGTCCAGCCACAAGGCGCGCGACGACCTTGCGGCCAATCCCGCGGCCGGTGGCTGACCTCGCCCGGCCAGCGGTAGCCGGCTAGGGTGTCGAAGCGGTCGCACAGTCCCCCCGCCACGGTATGGCCTGCGTCCCGCGGGCGAGGTATCATCCCCCAACGCGGGGTTTTTCACTGAGGCCGACGCGCAACCACACACACGGTCCCACCACGTCGCGATGCCACCTCCATCCCGGCAGCGAGCAAGGCCACTGGGCTGAGCAGTGCGGCAGCCAGCAGCGTAGCCCATCGGCCGCGGGACTCCTCCTTCTCCCGTGCGCTGGGACGTCTAATCGACTGGTAGAGGTCAGGATGTCCAGGCAGCAGTCCGACCAGGCCGTGGAGCCAGCCGAAAGCCACTTGTCCACCCCGCAGGTAACTCACCTCGATGGGCACGAGCCCCTCGGCCGGAAGAGCCGTCAGCAGACCTTCGACAGTCAGATGTGACAGGTGGCGCGGTAGGTCTAGGTGCAGCCACCGATTCCCGAAGGCACGCGCCTGCAGGCTTGAAAAGTTAGGCACGGCGACGAACAAGGTGCCGCCAGGAGCTAGGCGTTGGGCTGCTTCGGCGAGCGCCTGTCGCGGCGCGGGCAAGTGTTCCAGCGAGTGCCACATCACAATGGCGGCCCACCCACCCTCACAATCGGCTAAAGATCCGGAACGCACGTCGGGACGGTTAGACTCTCGCTCCAACCCGGCCGCGGATCGGCCGCGGCGATGCAGGGCATCGAGCATGGCGCCATCGCCCGAGCCAACATCGAGTATCGGCCCTGGCGGGCTCATCGCGTCCACCCATCGCGCAATCCGTCCGCGCAACGATCGCAAGAGTCGATCTCCACCAGCTGGGAAGCGACCGCACGCCGGGCGGTACCACTTCGCATACGCGGCGTCAAGCTCATCAGCCGTTGGCGACGGTACCGTCGTGCCCGCTCCGCACGACGGACACCGAGCCACCCGATGGCGCTGGGGGACCTGATCGGCACTAACCAGCGGAGCCCCACACCACAGGCACCTTTCTCCCGAGTGAGATGAGTCCACGACCGCGCCCGCGACTTCCCTGCGTACACTCACCGCTGATCCCGGACCGACACCCCGTCACTCGACTGCACAGTTGGTGCTCCCTCGGAGGGGACGAGCGGTATCAGATAAGGGTAGCGGCGCCAGCCAAGGCGGTGCAGTCGGTAGCTCACGGCGGTGGCCAAGACGCCAAGCCCATACCGCAAACTCGCGCCGGGCCCAATCGACGACGAATCCGCTTCGTAGCGAGTCGGGCAGGAGATCTCCCCGATTCGAAAACCAGCCGCGAGTACCTGCGTCAGGATTTGGTTGTCGAACACGAAGTTATCAGACAGCTCCGCAAACCGCACCGAGGTTAAAACTTGGCGAGAATACGCGCGGTAGCCAGTGTGAAACTCAGACACTTTCGTGCCGAGTAAAAGATTCTCAGTCGCGGTAAGAATCCGGTTCGCGACGTATTTGTAGCGGGGCATGCCACCGCGAACCGCGCCTCCGCCTAGAATTCGTGACGCAAGTACTACGTCGTAGTCTCCGGAGGCGATCATCGCAGCGAGGCATGGCATGAGTCGGGGTGAGTACTGATAGTCTGGGTGCAGCATGACCACGATATCCGCGCCTCGGGCTAAGGCGGTCCGGTAGCAGGTCTTCTGGTTACCGCCATATCCCACGTTGCGGGGATGCCTCACGACATGTAGCTCCAGCTTCCGCGCCAGATCTGCTGTCGAATCGGTACTGGCATCGTCGACGAGCAGTACATCGTCGGCCACCTCTCGGTCGAGCTCGGCGACGGTGCGAGCGAGAGTTTGTTCTGCGTTATACGCGGGCAGAACGACCGCCACCCGGAGTCCCCCGATCACCCGGCACCCGGTGCAGCTGACGTGGCGACCATGGCGTGGGAACTGACCACCGAGGAAGCCCGCCGCGCCTGCCCATTCCGATGCAACCCTCTCTCCCTGGTATTGTGGTCCGTGCCCTCACCTGGCAGTGGCGCACACCGTGCCAGGTGCGGGCTAAGCCCGCCGTATCGAAGATTATCATGGTGTCAGACAATGAAGTCGACGTCGGGAGTTCGAACTGACATCCTTCCTGTCGCGGTGTTCACTGAACGGGACTCCAGTTCCGTCACGTCATCGCAGGTCCGTCCCAACTAGAGGATTGACGGGGGCGCCCAGGGTAGGCAGGGCGCTCAGCGGTGGACGGCTTCGGAATCGCCGGAGGTTGGTCCGCGAGCAGGGATAACCGCGCGGACGGCCACGCGAGCTCGAAGACCGTGGGCTACAATTGGTTGAGTTCAAGGCGATGACGTTAACTCTTCGTAAGGGAGGCGCCTCGATCCCCAAGCAACCCCCCTCTGCGCCGAGATGAGCAGTTCAGTTCGGGCCAGGGTGGACCGGGGACCCGGCAACAACGCGGTAGGTTGATCTGAGCTCCAGAGAGCGGCTCCATTTCCACTTCGATCCCATCTGCCCCTGGGCCTGGATCACTTCGCGCTGGGCTTGCCGTCTGGAGGCCCTTGGCGAGGTTGAGGTCGAGTGGCGCCTCTTTTCTCTTGGCGTCGTTAACCTCCCCGCCGACGAGGCACCCCCCGGCGAGCCCGTGGGGCCCAGCGGGGTACCTCTTCAGCTCCTAGCGCAGGCGCGCCGGGTTGGGGGTAACGCCGCGGTCGCGCAGCTCTATACCGCGATGGGCGAGGCCGCTCACGTCCGTCACGAGAAGCTCTCAGAGGCGGCGGTCATGGACCGAGCCTGGTCCGACGCCGGGCTCGACTCGGCCGATCGCTTGGTGGATCCCACGGACCCCGGGCTGTGGAAAGAGGTCCTCGCTGACCACAACGCGGCCGTAGTGGCCTGTCAGGCCTTCGGCGTCCCCACCCTAGTCTTGGATGCCGGCGCCGGGCCCGGAGTCTTCGGCCCCGTCCTGACCGAGGTGCCAGGCGATGACGAGTCCCGGGAGCTCCTCCGAGACATCCTCCGGATGACCCGGAGGAGCTACTTCTTTGAGCTGAAGCGAGACCGAGAAGGCCATCCGCCGAAGACCGGCGCCTGACGCCCCCAGAACGTAGTCCCTCGCGGCTCCTTGAGCCTCCACTGGGCGCAGTTCGCGCGTGAGGCGCTGCCGGCGGGTGTCTGCAGCGTCGCCTAGCCCGACCGGGCGTTCTCGATCACTGGACCTCTGGCCATATTGACCACGGCAGAAGGGACGACCTTGGCCAACCCCGGCCGTACTGGCTCGGACTGAAGTCCTCATCAGGACTTCCTCTTTGCTGCTAAGGAACGGTGAGCCTCAGGGACACAGACCGTTAGCGCGGCTGCACGGATCTCGACCACGAGAGCGAGCCCCGGCGGGAGCGGATCACCGTCAATCTCGCGTGGCTGGGACTTCTCCGTGGTGACTTCAACTCGGCGCGCCTGGAACGTCTCTAGCCCCCCTCCCCCGGGCCGGCGTCCGATCAGGTTCGCCAAGAGCCGAGCCCAGTCTAGAAGTCGGCGAGGAGCTATCAAAGCCACGTCTAAGACCCCGTCGTCGGGCACCGCTGAGGGCAGCAGATGGATCCCTCCGGGCAGCCGACCTACGTTGGCGACCAGGACCGAGCGCACCTCTCGTTCGATAGGGCGACCTCCGTCCAGCCTGACCTGGGCTGGGAATCTGGGCTCTACGAGATGCCGCAGCACGCTGGCAGCGTAGGCGGGCCAGCCAAGCCGATACTTGGCGCTGTTCGAAGTGTCGGCCAGCATCTGGGCGTCCAGCCCGATCCCTGTCGCCACGGTGAACGGCCGGCCCTCCACGTCACCCAAATCGATTCGGCGCCGTCCCCCTCGGGTGGCTAGGCGAACGGCGCCGACGACGTCGATGGGCAAACCCAGATTGAGGGCCAGCAGATTCCCCGTTCCGGACGGAATCACCGCCAGCGCAGTCTCGGTTCCCGCCAGGGCCGCAGCGACCGCCCTCACGGTTCCGTCCCCTCCGCATACGAATACGACCCGTGCTCCCGCTGCAAGCGCCTCGCGGGCGGCATGCTCTCCGGGATCGGCGAGGGTCGTCTGCAACCACAGTGGTTCAGGCCAGCCATCGGCCGCGAGCGTCTGGACGATCGACCTTCGCAAGGCCGCTTGGTTGGTGACGCGGGCCGGGTTAACCAGGACGGCACTGTCGCTCATCCCTCGACCCCGACATCCAGCTGACCACCTCCGCGAGGACCGCGAAGGAACGCCGTCGATAGAGCCGACAACCCTCCGAGGGACGGGTATCCGTAGTCCGGTCTCGCGATCCAAGCGCCACACTCTCTGGTGATCTGAGACACTCCCCCTCACCGTACGCCGGTAGCAATGGTGCCCAGCTAGGCCGCGACTGCTGCAGCGGGTCGAGTCAGCGGGTGGCCGACCTATCCTGAGCCGCCTGATCCGAGAAGGCCGCCCCAACCGCCGGCTGAGATTGAAGAGATGGAGGCGACTCCGGGAATCGAACCCGGGATCGCGGTTTTGCAGACCGCTGCCTTACCACTTGGCTAAGTCGCCGCGTCCAGCAGGGATTGTACCTGCCGGTCCGGCGGCCTACCCTCTGAGCATAGGCTACGCGAGACGGTGGCGACGATTCGGACTGATAGGAGAACATCCGCGATGGGCGAGACCAGAGCCGAGGCGGTACTCCTGCGACAGCAAGGGCCTGTGACCCAGCTGGTGCTGAATCGCCCCCTGAGCCTGAATGCAATCGATGAGGAGATGGCGGCACAGCTCCGCGAACGCCTCGAGTTCGTGGGAGCAGATCGTGGGTGTCGCTGTCTGACCATCACCGGGGCAGGGCGTGGGTTCTGCGCAGGCCAGTCCTTAGCAGGCGGCGAGACCGCGGACGCTATCCCGCGAGACATCGCGGGGCTCATTCGAAGTCGGTATATCCCCATCATCGTCGGCATCCGGGCTCTTCCAGTCCCGGTAGTAGCCGAGGTCAATGGCATTGCCGCAGGTGCTGGGTTCGCGCTGGCTCTGGCGGCCGATATCCGGCTGGCAGCGGCGAACGCATGGTTCAGCTGCGGCTTCTCCAAGATCGGATTGGTGCCCGACTCTGGAACGTCGTTCTTCCTGACCAGGTATCTGGGCTTATCCAGGGCCTTCGAGATGGCGGCGACGAGCCGGCGGATCTCAGCTGCCGAAGCCCTGTCCCTCGGCCTCGTGTCCCACGTTTTCCCGGCCGGTACCTTCCCAGAGGACTGCCTGGCCTTCGCTCAGCAGTTGGCAGCGGGACCAACCCGAGCCTTGGCGCTGACCAAGAAGGCTCTCAGCCTAGGGATGGTCCAGAATCTCGAGGATCAACTGGAACTTGAGGCCGAGCTGCAGCAGGAAGCCTCCGAGACCGACGACTTCAGAGAGGGCATCGCCGCCTTCCGCCAGCGAAGAGAGCCCCGCTTCGAAGGGAGGTAGGCGACGGCACTGGCACGCGCGCAGCGCTGGAGTCAGTGCGCGGAAGACACACAGTGGACGTCTGGCCCCGAGCGATCGCTCACCTTGGGACCGTCAGATGTGGTGGATCGAGTGCCCCACGGTCGCGCGGATCGAGGAATCCTCGCATCCCGCTCTAAGCAGAATGACCGCCCCAGTAGAGTGCGGTGAAGCAGATGCTTCTGGCGCCGACTCCGGAGGCCGCCGGTTCGGGCTCGCCGGTCAGATCTGGCTCCCCAAAGGGCCCCGCTTCAGCTCAAGCCATTGCCTACACACCGTTTCGTATCATGCCCGAGGTGCCACCCGAAACCGGCCTCCAGCATCAGAGCGTTCTCCGAGCAGGCGCTGCCGACCCCGGGTTTCGGCGATCCACGAGTAGTCCAGACGAGATCTGTACAGGGTCGTGGCCGGATTCGCGTGCCTCAAGGGTGACGCTCCACGTCGGTGAGATCGCCTCCGGGCGAGCGGCACGGACCCGGGGTGCCCAACGACCTCTCAAATCGTCTCCCGCTCAGCGGACGGAAGGCTGGCTCGACACTGCTGCCCCCGGCCAGAGGCAGGTCAGCGATGCGCGATAGTCGGATCGGGCACCGCCCCAGTCCCACTCACGCCGGCGGGGTACGATGGCTGGCCCTCCAGGACGTGCCCGCGAAGGCGGTTTCGAGGTGATGAGAAGCGTGCGATCTCGAGCGCTTGTGTGGACACGCCGACCGCAGTTGTCCTTCAACCTCACCAGTCATCTACCAGCGCTCTATCTAGGTATCGTCGCCCTTTCGCTGCTGCCATACTTCCTCCTCCAGGCGCCGTTCAAGACTCCAGACGCCGCCGAACAATTCGCGAAGGCACTCGCGATCACTTCCGGACACTTGGTAGGAGCGCAACAGGCCAACGGCCATTCGGGGTTATGGGTGCCCAGGTCGATTGCGCAGCTCTTTCAAGCCTTCAACAATGTGGGGCCGGTGTCCGCCCGCAACTTCACGCTCGGGGAGCACCTTCATTGGACTGGGTCGCAGGTGTTCCTGTCGAGTACCCACAGCATCATCACCCCATTCACGTCTTCGGCATACGCTCCGTACGCCTATTTGCCCCAAGCCGCCGCGATCCTTGTAAGTCGCTTTTTAAATACGTCCCTCCTCGCCGGCTACTATCTAATGTGCGCCTTCAATGCGCTTTGTGCTGTTGCCGTCTCCTACGTGGCGCTGCGGCTCGCCCGCGTAGGCCGCCCACTGCTATTCGGCATTCTGTGCTTGCCAACCACTCTGTCCTTGTTTTTCTCCGTCTCTCAGGATGGACTAATCATCGCCCTGGGCGCCCTCGTGTTCGGCCTTGCTTCCCGATTCGCAACCGCGTCATTCCCCGATTACAGAGCGTACCTTCGCGCGGTGATCGCCATGGACGTGGTCGCTACGGTTCTGGTGTCCGCGCGTTTCGTGTACATCCCCCTCCTGCTCCTTCCGATTCTCATCAAGCCGCCTGTCGCTCTGAGTGGCCGACTAGCTCCCGAGGGCCGTCAGGGATTTCTGGCCACGCTCTGGTCAGAGATGCGTGCCCGTCGCACGGCGATCCTCCTCAGCATCCTCTGTGTCCCCATCGCCCTAGCGTGGACGGTAGTTGGCTTCGCTGTTCACTATTACGGCAGTGTCTACCCGGGCGCCTCCGTATACCGCCAGCTACGGTACGAGGGTGCCCATCCGGGTTTGGCCGCAAACGCGATTCTGTCAGCCATCTCGGGCCAGTCTCGCCTGTGGTGGGAGTCCCTGCTGGGTATCCTGGGATGGCTCACGGTGCGGTTGCCTCGGTGGGTCTACATCGGGCTCACGGCGAGCCTAGTGCTGTTAGCGATCGTGGGAGCATTCCAGCACCCATTGGAGCGCGGTCGAGCGAGCAATACCGCTACACCAGGGCAGTCTCGCGAGCCCACGCCCACCCTGTTGCCACTGACCTGGACCATTGCAGCGGCGGGTGTGATCGTGCTCAGTTGCCTGCTGATCATTGACTCTCAGTATTTGATTTGGACGCCCGTTGGCCTCGGTACGGTTCTGGGAGTGACGGGACGCTACTTTCTTCCGATCTTGCCCCTCGCGGCCTTTCTCGTCCCGCAGATTCCGGCCCAGCTGCGACGCGCCCTATCAAATGGCGCGGTATCGGCAGTGACCTTATGTTTAGTCGTAGCCGAAGCCACAGTCGCAGTCAGCTTCTTGTTCGCCTACTGGCTACGTTAGCCGGGTAGCCGGTCGGGCCCGCGTGATGACCTGCCTCAGCCACTGTCGCCGCAGCTCGGCCCGGGAAACTGGCGCGCGCTTCCAGACGAAGTATCCGGCCGGTGCGACCCCCAGGATCCGGCAGTACTGCTTCGGCCGATAGCCCTGCCCGACCAGGACCGCGATCACCGGGTACTTCCTCTTGGGCGCACCTCGCCCTCCGCGAAGAGGGCTGAGGCCTGCTTGGTGATCTCCAACTCGGTCTCGAGCTCCCTGATCCGCTTCCTGGCCTGAGCGATCTCTACTCGCTCGACGGTCGGCAGCCCGGGACGCTCTCCCCGATCGACTTGATCTTGGGCACCCCAAGAAACAGGATCGCCTCGCTCACCTTGAGATCAACTGCCACCTGCCCCACTGGTCGCCCGGAGCGGGCCAGGGCCACCGCCCGCCGGCGGAACTCTGCGGCGTAGGACTTGGGCATGACCATCTCCCTTGCTGAACGGCTCGATTCTCACAAACCGAGTCCAGAAAAGGGGGTCCATATCACCTAGCTCACTTCACGGGGTCCGGACACCAGGCCCGAACTGACTAAGCAGCTTTGCATAAGTCTTGTCCGTAATGCCGTGGCAGCCAGCGGGCTTTCCAGGGGGCGACGGTTTGGAGCATC
>OBLU010002473.1_pt1 | contig 16994 bp, 11 predicted proteins | sample 1518681 | NCBI WGS metagenome assembly OBLU01 (sample SAMEA3539304, study PRJEB22396) | soil metagenome | biome: tundra; feature: field; material: soil | place: USA | collected 2010-05 | depth 0.15 m | reverse complement strand
CACGAAGCGCGACAGTCCCAACGCAGCTCGGCGCGTTCTTCCGTTCGCTGGCGAGGCAACCTGGCGTCATGTCTGGACTCTGTACGCGGCCGGAATCCTGTTAGCAATTGCACTTGGGGTCTGTGTCTATCAAATCGGCATGCGCCGTGGAACGGACACGGCCAAGGTCGCGCTTCCTCCGCAGACCACGCCGAGCCAGACTTCGCTGGAAGCGCAGGTGAGCGATGCTGCCCACGAGAGGGAAATTGCGCTAGCCCAGGTCGAGCAGAGGGATCGAGAGATCGCGAACCTCCGCAAACAACTGGACCGGCAGTCGGCCGACATGAGCCAGATGAAACTGACGCAGGACCGACTGGCAAGCGATCTTCGGAACAAAGATGCAGGCACACAGAATCTCGCTCAACAGCAAGCCGAACTGAAGCAGAAGTTTGATGCAGCGCAGGCGAACGCTCAAGCGCTACAACAGAAGCTCGACCCGCTGGTTAAGCAGTCTTCCCAGGATGTGGCGCGGGTGGGGCAGTTGGAGGCTCAAGTCAAGGAACTGACTCGGTCGCTCCATGACCGTGACGCTGCGCTCGACCAAAAGGACGAGTTGCTGGCCCACGACCGTGACATTCGGGAACTTATGGGAGCCCGCGATCTCTACGTTGCAGAAGTGTACGATGTGGCCCGAACCGGAGTGACCCAGAAGCCCTACGGCCGCGTGTTCTATACAAAAGGGAAGTCTCTGATCTTCTACGCCTACGATCTGGACCAAGAGACGGTGGTCAAGAATGCCAGCACCTTTCAGGCATGGGGCCGGCGTGGCCCGGATCGGGAACAGGCGCTCAACCTGGGCATTTTCTACGAAGACAATGCTTCCAAGAAACGGTGGATTCTGAAGCTGGACGACCCTAAGATGCTGGCGCAGATCGATGCCGTCTTCGTGACCGTGGAACCACACGGTGGAAGCCATAAACCAAGCGGCAAACCTCTTCTATTTGCTTACCTCAAAGCCGACCCGAATCACCCCTAGTGAAGTCTCGCTGTGCCTCCGGTTGTTGTTTCGTTCTAAAATAGCGCCCAGGTGATACCACGAGGGGGTCTTCCTGCATACAAGGGAAGAGTGTGACCGAGTCTGTCGGCCACAGGAGAAATCGACGTGCGCCTCCCCCAGATCGCTGTTGTCTCCGTTTTCGTCACGCTGCTAGCCTTCCCCCTACTTGCACAGTCCCCGAACGGAACCATCAACGGCCTCGTGCTCGATCCATCCAACAGGGTGATCGCCGGGGCCGACGTCCTAGTCATAAACGACGTGACAGGCGTGAGGTATTCCAGCAAGACCAATAATGAGGGCATCTACGTTGTGCCCAACCTGCCGCCAGGACCGTACCGGCTTCAGATTTCGAAGGTGGGATTCAAGACACTAATCAAGCCCGATATTGTTCTCAACGTCCAAGACGCATTATCGATCAACTTCACTCTGCCAGTTGGTGCTGTCTTTGAAACGGTGACGGTCGAAGGCGGCGCGCCGTTGGTCAACACGGAATCGGCTGCCGTGAGCACGGTGATCGACCGGAAATTTGTGGAGAGCATTCCGCTGAATGGGCGTAGCTTTCAGGATCTGATTTCCATGACGCCTGGCGTGGTGACGCAGGGCCCCAACTCATCGCCGAGCGGTGTCGCCTCTGGTGGCGACTTCAGCGTCAATGGTCAGCGCACAGAATCAAACTACTATATTGTCGACGGGGTAGCGGCAAACCTTGCAGTAGGCACCGGTTCCGGAAACCTAGTCCAAAACCCGGCCGCCAGCGGATCAGTCCCGGCATCGACCGTTCTTGGTACGACACAGAGCTTGATCTCCGTGGATGCACTCCAGGAGTTTCGCGTACAAACCTCCACATATTCCGCAGAATACGGACGGTCTCCGGGCGGGCAGTTTTCATTTGTCACACGCTCCGGTACTAAAGAATTCCACGGCAGCGCTTTCGACTATCTGCGAAACGGGTACTTTGATGCCAACGACTGGTTTAATGATCACTACGGGGTGCCGCCATCTGCACTCAGGCAGAACGATTTTGGGGGCACCATCGGCGGCCCAATTGTAGTTCGCGGTCTGTACAACGGAAAAGAGCAGACCTTCTTTTTTGCTTCTTACGAGGGCCTGCGTCTGACCCAGCCCCAGGCGGCGGCGATTCAGTACGTTCCCGACACGTTCATGAGACAGCAGGCCCCCACTGCGCTGCAACCAATTCTGAATGCATTTCCCGTGCAGAATGGCACAGATTACGGAACGACAGCATCTCCGAGCCTGGCGCAGTTTATCGAGGGCTACGCGCTGCCCAGCCGGATTGATTCTACGAGCATTCGACTTGACCATACCTTCGCGCCAAAGCTGTCTCTATTCTTCCGATTTGGCGACACACCAAGCTCAAATTCAACGCGAAACCTGTCGTCCCTGTCCCATAACTCCATCAACACGCAGACCTACACGTTAGGCGCTACCAGCCAATTCTCCAGCAAAGTCAATAATGAATTCCGCCTCGGTTATGCACGCGCGGATGCGTCCCAGGTAGGAGCCCTCGATGCGTTTGGTGGCGCTGCTCCGGTTAATCTCGCAGTGGCCATGGGGACTGGTTCCTTTGCCAATCCGAGTTCGATCTTCGATATCTATTTTCCCGGGGTCGGCCTCGGTGTTTTGTCCGCCGCGACGAGCGCAAGCAATCGGGGACGTCAATGGAACTTGACCGAGACGGTGAGCCTTATCCTGGGACGTCATCAGCTCAAGGTGGGAGTGGATTATCGCAGAATCCTTTCGCCGACTATCCCACCATCTCCCCGCCTCTCCGCTGTTTACTTCGATGCGCAGTCCGTCTTAGACAACAGCGCTCTTGTGCTGGGAGTCTTGAAATACCTGGATGCAACACCGATTTTCAACGAGCCGGCTGCCTTTCTTGAAGATCAGTGGCGAGTTACCCCGCGAGTGAATCTTTCACTTGGTCTCCGCTGGGACGTCGATCCACCTCCGCACGGGGCAGATGGTAAGGATGCATATACCCTGCTAGGAAGCCTTGGCAACCCGGGTTCGTTGATGCTTGCACCCCGTGGCACTCCGCTTTGGAAGACGAGTTGGTATAACTTTGCTCCTCGTCTAGGCGTCGCTTGGACGGTTCACAACCACTCGGGATGGGAAACGGTAATCCGGGGAGGTGGGGGTGTTTTCTTTGACACAAACAATCAAGTGGCATCGCAGGGCTTTCAGGAGATTGGGTTTTCTGCTCTCGCGCAGTATTTCGGTGCCCCTCTGCCCGCGACTTCGGCTCAGCTCAGTTTCACACCTTCCGTATCCCCTCCTTATACATCTAGCATCGTAGACGGGTTTCCCGCGCACCTGCAATTGCCCTATACCCTCCAGTACAACGTGAGTCTCCAGCAGGCGATTAGAAAGAATCAGGCCATCACTCTATCCTACGTGGGGGCAAATGGCCGACGATTGACCGCCGAGCGGGCGCTGTCTCTCGGTGGCCTCAATCCAAATTTCGGCACAGTGTATTACTTCCTGACCAACCTAACGTCCGACTACCACGCGTTACAAGCGCAGTTCCAACGCTCCGTAGGTCATGGTGTGCAGGCTGTGGCATCGTATACCTGGTCGCATTGTCTTGATTTTGGCTCCAACTACTTTACTCTGCCCGTCACCCGAGGGAACTGCGATGTTGACGTGCGCCACAATTTGCAAGGCGGCGTGAGTTGGGATTTGCCCGACGTGGGCACTAATAAGCTTGCACAAGTTTTGTTGGATCACTGGGGGCTGGATGGGCGGTTGATGGTCAGAACGGGGTTTCCCGTAACGCTTAACGGAAATTTCCTCACTGATCCCGCGACTGGCAGTCAGTACTTCGGCAATCTGGATATTGTGCCAAGTCAACCGGTCTATCTCTACGGATCGCAGTATCCGGGTGGCCGCGCCATCAACCCCGCCGTGTTCAACTACCCAAGCAATAACGGCGGCGGTGATGCGCCAAGGAATTTCGTTCGCGGGTTTGGGGCTTGGCAGATTAACCTGGCAGCCCGGCGCGAGTTTCCAATCCATGAAAAACTGCGGCTACAGTTCAGAGCAGAGGCATTCAACATCATCAACCATCCTAATTTTGGCTATATCGACCCATATCTAGGCGATGCGACCTTTGGCCAAGCGCTCTACATGCTGAACCAAAGCCTCAGCACGGTTGCGTCCCAGTACCAACAGGGTGGGCCGCGGTCCATGCAATTCGCTCTGAAACTCTTGTTTTAGCAACGACCAGAAACCTAAGCTCTTATCAGAGCTCTGGATTTCCTTGAGCTGCCGATTCAGAAGTTGTGTACGTTTGTCACGCCCCGGCGACCGATTGGAGAAGGCGATGGAATCACGAACCGTTCTTGGTTTGCTGTTGGCGGGCACTGTTGCTGCAGTATCCGCTTTATCAGCGGAGCCGAAGCGACCTGTCACGGCGAGCGACTGTGTTTCAGTCCGCGACCTCTCGCATGATGATGTTGCATGGCGCAGCACTATCAAGATCAGTCCCGACGGCAGCCAAGTTGCCTACCTGCTAAAGTCGCCGAACCTCAAGACAAACGAAAACCAGATTCAACTCTATGTTAGGAAATTACCGTCATCTCCGAGAGACGCCGGAAGACCCATTCGGGTAGGAGACATTTCTGCTCTACAGTGGCTTGCGGACGGGAAGCATCTCGCCTTCCTCAGGAAGCAGAACGGTCGCCGGGTAGTCGGACAGATCAATGTTCTCACCGGCAAAGTTGAGGCAATCGTTGGGGCAGCCTCAGACATTGCGGAGTACAGCATCGACCAAGGTGGAAACACAGTGGCGTTCGCGACCGATGTCTCAGACCACGACTGGAAAGCCGGCACCACTGCAGAACAGATTGCCAGCGGGTACCGCATTCCTTTTCAGCCGCCTGAGGAATCTTCGTGGCCAAGCAGGAGACTGTTTGTGACCCGGCGCGTGCATGGGGCCTGGACAACCCCAGAGCAGATCGTAGTTCGGTCTCCCCTCACGCAAAAACAGCTCCCGGCTCTCGCCCATGCCGAAAACTCCAGCTTGCAGCCAACGTTGTCGCCTGATGGCAAGTGGCTATTAGCGACTTACTGGGATTTTTCTGAGAGCATGCCCGATGAATGGCGCAGGAGTGGACACATGCAGCTCAGAAACAGTGCCGGCATCATTCAGGCATTCAAACTCCTTGTCCTCTGCGACCTGGCGACCGGAGAAACCACTGTCCCCCTCAAATCGCCCTGGGCCTACAGTGCGCCGCTGTGGTCTTCCAATAGCAATTCATTCGTCGTAGCGGCAAGCGCCCCGATCGGCAGTGACTTAGAACAAGAAGACATGAGGGAGCATCGCGTCGGGCATAGCTCGGGAGCCCATTTATTCTGGGTCGAGCTTGGGAACGGTAAGGTTCAACAGGTCGCCCTGCACTTGGCATATCCATGGGAGGGCCCATTATGTTGGGACAAGAGCGGAGAATTGCTGATTCGTGTTGCTGCAATGAATACGGTCACGCGCTTTTCATACAAAGACGGCGAATGGCGAGAGGGATCATCGTTCCAGATACCACTTCGGGCTGTTAGGGAAGTCGCCACGGATGGGGATTACGTGATAGGTGACTCTAACGATACACTGACGCCTCCAGAGCTGTTTATTTACCGACTGGGCGAGAAGAAAGCAGAAGTCTTTGCCAAGCTGAATCCACAATTTGACAACCTGACGCTAGCGCAACCGGAAGAAGTCCGCTGGAAGACCCCCACGGGTTTTAATGCAAGCGGGTTGCTACTCTTGCCGCCTGACTACGCCAAAGGTCATAAGTATCCCCTGGTGATCCAGACCAAACCCTTCGGGACTTTTTTCGTCTGTAGCTTCGGCAATTTTCCTTCGTTTGCGCCGCAGCCGCTCGCCAGCGCCGGCATCATGTACTTGGGTCCGGTGTCCACGGAGAATTCGACGCAGCAAGAGGAGGACTATTTTCCCGCCGGGTATCCTGGCTATCGGGGAGCCGGAGGCGTTGCAGAAGCAGCATTCCAGATGGGACTGTGGGACAGCGCGGTCGCGGCCCTAGATGCTCAGGGTCTGATTGACAGCAACGATGTCGGCATTGTCGGATTCAGCCGTACGGGGTGGTATACAGAATTCATCCTCGCCCATTCCAAGGTGCCCTACCGCGCAGCCACGGTCGCCGACAATGTGCAGTACAGTCTCGGAGAGTATTGGCTCTCTCACGACGCGGATACGATAAAGCAGTACGACTTGGAGTACGGTGGTCCGCCATACGGAGCTACTCTAAAGAACTGGTTGGATTACTCGGTGTCGTTCAACCTCGATAAGATCCACGCTCCTTTGCTTATGGAGGAGATGGGCCACGGCGTGCCTTATGACAACATCAATATGCCCCCAATTAGCCTAGCGCAAAGCTTCGAGGTCTTCGCTGGGCTGAATCGACTCAATAAACCGGTCGAACTCTTCTATTATCCAAACGAAGGTCATGAGCCGGACCATCCCCGCGCTCGTCTCGCGAGCCTGCAGCGCAATCTCGATTGGTACCGCTTTTGGTTGCAGGGATATGAAAGACCGAATCCCGAAGATCCAGATCAGTACGTACGATGGCGCAAGCTGCGGGAACTCCAACAAGCGGAGGATGGGAACGGCCCTTTTGCGGCGATGCGGAAAGTTTCGCTCAGAAAAGAGCCGGGTCCATGAGAGAGCACTGAAGTTCCTCCGCCAGGCGGCTGGATGGAACGGCACGACGCAGAGCTGTCCGTGCCCGAACTAAAGGCTCATGTTTGATAACAAAAGTGGGCTGGATGTTAAGCGTGCTGCGATCCAGCCCATAGATAAGCAAGGTCAGCGAGGCATAGACTCGTCGGTAAGAGTCAATGCCGGTGTTTACTCATCTGCCTCGTATGCACCTGCGGTGCAGCTTACAGGGGGACGATGCGAGTCGAAATACGCCCCCACAGGCTTGATGGGGACGTTTGAGCCCTGCATTTGAATTGTGGTAGTTGCTTCCAACGTGTTGACGATTTTCGGTTCTGTGTAACGCATACGTTTGGTCCTTTCCTTCTTGCCTTCGAATTTCCGCACCAGTCAGGTCAATCCCGCGGCCCAACCTGTGCGGATCTTGTCTGCCCGGAGGACACACGAGCATGAACTTGTGTAAGGCCAGTCTGGCCCAGTGCAAGATTTCCCGTATTGGCTCTGAGCCAAAGCTCGAACGCGATTGCCTTTAGGAGGATGGGCCACTGCTTCATCTCCTTACCACTGGTTATGAGATCAACGGATGGGCGAAGTTCGACAGGGTCTATCAACCCGTATTCAGCCGCCAAGGGGTGAGCGAGCAATGTTTGGATCGTGTCGCGAGCGTTCTGTATGGCGACGAGAGGGCCACGAGCGATATATCCCTTTCTTCTGCGCTCGAGGACTTCAATGGGAACAATCTCCCTGAGTGCTCGCCGCATCAGGGAACGTCTCCGTCCGGGCCGGACCAATTGCTCACGAGGAATACGGAACAGAAAGTCCACCAGATCCCGATCCAGGTATGGGAAGCGATATTCAGGTCGCGCCAGAACTCCAGGAACGAGATGCGGGAGGGTTTCCATAATGCTCCACCATGTTCGTCCGTTGCTCACTACGGACGGACGTGCGCCAAAACGTCTATCCCGAGCGACGTCTCTTCGCTCGATATCCAGACATATCCTTCTCAGGCGCGGCTTGATCCATGACGGCATCACTCGGCCATTCACAATCGACGGCCAATAGAGGCCGGCTGCGAACACAACGGTTTCATACAGCGCGTGTAGCAAAGGAGTTCGACTGGCAATGCACCACTCCGTTGACCGTCGCAAGAGCTGGCCGAGGTTGGCTGAAATCAAGTAATCAGCCAGTTCCGGGGCAGGCGCTGGAACGCCGCCCAGAAGTTCATCGCCGCCGATGCCCGACAGGATGACCCGATAGTCCCGGTGTCCGGTGTATTGCTGGATCTTCCTTTCCTGTTCTAACGATCGGTTATCCAAACCTGGCCAGATATGGAGACCTGGACCCAGCGATGAATCGGGAGGCACGAAAGTGATATCCGTGAATGAAGTTTCGACATGTATTCCGACCTTGCCGCGCTTCGCTTCGGTGGTCGAAAAGTATGGCTTCTCATCCCAGCTGGGCTCGGAATCGTCATAGAACGAAATAGTGTCGACGAGTTCCGCGGAAGGGGCCGCTGACCGTCGAATGTGATCCGACATGCAGACAATGGAAGTGGAATCCATCCCTCCGCTAAGCTCCGCTAAAATGGGGGTGTCGGGCCCGGCGCGACGCGCGACAGATTGTCTGAAAAGGGTGAGGAAATGCTCTTCATACTGAGCATCTGACTTGTAACGGATATCGCCTTCCGCCATCCACTGCCAGTGGGGCTTCTTCGTGATCTTGTCGTTCTGTACCACCAGGTAATGCGCCGGCGGTACAGCCCATATTCCTTGATATGGCGTCAATTCACGGATTGGCAGGGAACTGAGGAACGCCGCAGCAAATTCCTCATCGATGGGTTGCCGGATTGCTTCTGTGAAGAAGGTTTCAAGATAGGTGGACCACCGGAGCGTGCCGTTGGCGTTCTGAAGGAACAGAGTTCTTGTGCCGGCATGGTCCCTGGCCAAGTAGAGCACGCGCCCGGTGCCCGACCATAGCGCGAGCGCCCAATCCCCAACCAATTGCGAGAAGCAGTTCTCCCCCCAGTGTGCAAACGCCGCGAGGACGAGCGACGAATCAGAGACCCCCTTGTCATCGATATTCAATGAGTGTGCGAGGTCATTGTGGTTATCGAGTCTTCCATCAAAGACCACGACGTTGTCGTAGGAATCAACTGTGGGCTGAGATTCCAGACGGGAACGCCCTGTCGTATGAAGGGGCTGAAAGCCCATGCCGATTCGGCCGAGTGCATAGACGAACGTACCGTCGGGTGCGTAACGCTCAGTGCCGGTCGCCAGTTGCAGTATTTCCTGCCGCGGTATGATCTGCCCCACGGGCTTGCGCACTCCAAAGATGACACTCATTCGCATGCTCCGTTTGCTCTAGCAGCGCTCCAGCGACTGATATATCTCCAGCATGTAGGGTTTGTCGTTGACGACTATGCCATCGAGCTCCACCCAGGCGTGAGATCTGAACGGAAGCAACTGCGCTCCGATCACCGTTTCTGCCCTCCATCCATGACGACGCAGCAGTAACGTTGTCGCAGCCGCCCGCTGGAGACACAGCACTCGTTTCGGATAGAAGACACACGCCATATCCATCGCATGGCATATCTGGTCGACGGCTGGAGTACCTCTCTGGGCTGTTTCCGCAAGTTTCCTATTTCGAAGCAGCTCGTGAATGGATTGGAAATCGCCAAAGGACATAAGCATCTCGATCCGAATTAGAAACAAGTAACTCTCAGCTACTAAACGGTTCATAAGATCGCTCCAGCGGGCAGCTGAACGCCAAGCTCTTGGCACAGGAATGCGATCCTGCGACTGAGCGCTTCGATACGCAGGGAGAGTGGCAAAACCGGAGAATGGCCCCTTTCGGCGCTGTAGTCGACGAGAATCGGGTTGGTTTGAGCGCCCCGCCGTTGAAGGCGAGCGCTCATCTTCCGCACGTGCGCCGGAGAACACCGGTTGTCTTTGTCTCCGCAAACAAAAAGGGTTGAGGGGTAGTTCACGTCTTCCCGGACACGATGGTAGGGAGAATATGCATAGAGCGCGCTAAAATCCCGGGAATCCTCAACTGTCCCGTATTCCTCTCTCCATGTCTGTGCATTTCCCAACAGCTCATACCGCACCATGTCGAGGATTGGCGCAATACATAGGACCGCTCCGAATAAGTCCGGCCTCTGCGTCATGGCAACGCCGACGAGTAACCCCGAATTTGAACCACCGAAGATCGCGAGTTTACGAGGATTGGTCAGTCGGTGTGCACATAGCCACTCTGCTGCGGCAATAAAGTCGTCATAGGCTACTTGCCGGTTCTGTCTGCGAGCTGCTTCGTGCCATTCGCTGCCAAATTCGGAACCCCCACGAATGTTGGGCATGGCAAATATCGCACCAAGCTCCAACATGACCTTCACAAGCACAGAAAATCGTGGCGTCATACACACGCCAAACCCGCCATACGCGGTCAAGAGTGTGAGGCGTTCACCCATCGAGTCACGGTTGTCGAGCATCACAAGAGACATCGGTATCTGTCTTCCGTCTTTCGAGGGGTACGAGAGTTGTCGAACGGTGTACCGAGTGGTATCGGAGGGAACAGGCTCCCTCGCCCAGGGCATGCGTTGCCCACTTTGGGGGCAATACTGGATGATACGGGGCGGATCAGTAAAGGACTCGTAGGAATAGAAGAACGTGTCGCTGGGTCCGCCGAATGATGGCAGGGGCGTGAAAGAGCCATCCTTTGGAACGTCCAAGGTCCCCAGGTATTCTCCTGAGAGTGTCCAGCATCGAACGACTGTCTGTTGGTCGATCACGTAATGGACGTAGATTCGATTACCGGCAATGGCCAAGGCTTGAATCTGCGCGGCACACTCTGGGACTACTACCCGGCGCTCCGTGCCATCGTCATTGAGTTCTATGACCTGACCGTTTGGAGTGTCAGCGTGTGACTGCACAAAGATGTGTCCGTCTTCAAGAAATGGTCCGTAAGGAGCTACTTTATTTGTGACAACTGCCCCCCACGTCCGGTCTTCAGCCCGAGACGCAAGATAGAGGTCAATCAGCAGATCGGAACCACGATCATGTGCCAGGACTGCGCCAAGGTTATAGGCGTCATGAGTTAATACCAGCCTGCTGCGCGGTGTGCGTGCCGCACGAAAGAGCACCCGGTCATTTTCCACTCGCGTCTCAAAGTGATGACACTTGATTTCATGCGGACTGCCGTCTTTTGCGGCTGACGGCGATTCCTGGCAGTAGTAGTAACCCGTATTGTCTGAAGTAAAGCAGAACCCTCTCGCATGGCCGCTGGGAATGGCGTCTGGAATTGGGCTTCCGCTTTCAACCTGCACAATCCTGATCTCTGCAATATCTGTTCCGCCCTGCTTGATTTCGTAGGCGAGAAGGGCGCCGTCGTCAGATATGCGATGGATAGCTACCGATGCGAATGGCCCTTGCGCGGAAGGATCAACTAAGAGTCGCTCCTTGCCCGCGGCAACATCGGTGACATAAATGCAGGCCTGCTCGTGATCTTTCTCTCTGCGCCTGTAGAAGCGCCGGGAGCCGATCTGTGCCGGCTGGTCGACCACTTCCACAGCTAAGCACTCTGCCACGCGGGCTCGCAGTCCGTCGAATCCCGCTAAGGCAGAAAAATAGGCTTCATGAAGTATCCCCTGATGAGCAATCCAGCCTTTTGTCTCAGCAGACTCGCGGTTCTCCAACCACCGATAAGGATCGACGACCCGCACGCCATGCAGAACTTCTTCGACAGGAGCGGGCGGCAGGCTGGCAACTTGGTACTCTTGTTGCGTGGTCATGGTCGCCCCCGTAGCCATCGGAATAGACGAAGAGAGGGCGGTCGTTCTGTCTCAGCCAGTAGATGGCGTGACTTCAGTTGTTCCAAAAATCCTCGGACGTCGCGTTCAACTACCGCGACATCCGTGCCTGTGTCCCGCGACAAATCACAAATGATTTCGTCGACGAGCTTGCCCCGCTGAAGCCTTTCCCAGATGTAGCCACCGATAGGATTCAGGGTTAGCATCGTGTCACGCTCGATGTCGAGAATTACCGCTCCGTCTTGGTCGACAACGGAACGAACATGTGGAACGGTGGTTAGCATGATTCACCCCTCACGGCGCTGGATAACTTGTGTGGGCATCGAGTTGCAGCGCACGCTGGAGACGCGCTGTTCGTCTGAGTTCCGATCTTCGGGACGGCAGCACAGGATATTTAGCGGTGCTACCGTGCAAAATGTCCGTCAGGGTCTCAATTGGAAGACGGTCTACAGATTCACTCAGGCTAGGCATCGCGTTCTCCAATTGATCAGCCGCTTGCCTTCACAGCTCATTCGTCGCGTAAGACTGCGAAGGTATCCGGTAGTGATGGGGTCATCCCGAAGTCTCTCTTGATCGAACCATCTGTCGCTGCCTGCCGCATATGCGAAAGCCGCCAGCAGGGGCGCGACAGCAACGGCTTCCCGGATTTGCCGGGGCGTAAGCCGTCTTGTCCATTGCTCGAGGTAGGATGCTGTCAGCTGCGACTCGACTTCGGTGCTCGTGCCAACCGCTCGACGAAGGTGTTCGAGCAAATACTCGAAGCTGAAGAGCGGATATCCTACGTATGCTTCAGCCCAGTCAAGGAACCTGCATCCGTCCGACGATACGATGATATTTCCCGGATTTGGATCAAGATGACCCAATGTTTCGGGGATTCCCAAGTCCTCGATCACAGAGAGCGCGTACTGAATCTGCCCTCCAAGTAGTAAGAGTTCCTCCTGATTCAGAACAGGCGGCGGAATGTTGGTCTGTTGTTCCATCAGTTGCCCCATCGCCCGCAGGAACGGTGAGACAAGATTCGAGAGAGTGGATGTTCGTAGATCTCGCGCCCCAGCATCGAGCAGTTCCGCCTGCCGACCGACCGATGCAAGCTGCAATCTCGCTAGAGCTACGATCGCAGCTTCCCACTGAGCGATGTTTCGGGTTTGTCCAAGGTTCGTGCCCTCGATCTCCGGCGAGAGCCATCCGTTCCAGCTCGGCCGCTTAGCGAGGAGCGGCGGAACGAACTTTGGAAAAAGTTGCACCAGTGTGAGCATGACCGGAAATTCTCTGAGATTAGGCTTACCCACCGCCTTGAACCAGAGCGCAGGCCCGTTAGTTTCAAAGCGAATCAGGCTGAATGAGGGGCTTGCATTGAACTGACGAAAGCAGCCACTCAGTTGGAGATTCAGTGGCTGAATTGCCTCTTCTACCCACTGGTATAGCTGTTGGAACCATCCGAGTGTTGCGAATGGCCCCGGCGCCAAACCCCGCGCGCCCGCATCGCACTCCGCGAGAGACCGTTGGACAACCAAGTAGTCTGATGAATCAGCGAAAGACTCCTGCGACAGCAACGAGATGGGAACCCACTGAGTCCGAGCATCAACCCTCATGGCACGGTCGCGGCACTCCACAACTTGGTAGCGGATTCCGTTGGGCTGGCCCGACGGAACAGCGATGTCTGGGGCAAACAAACAGATGACTTCGTGTCCCCACTCGCGCTTCATTGCGGCGGTGAGGCTTTCAGCGACTCGTTGCGAATGCAGGATTTCCACCGAAGGAAGGAGGAACCGGGTGTTAGCATGCACTAGCAGGAGTTCCATTCCGTCCAGGCTAGGCACAATGAGACGGTAGGTTTCACGATCGGATTCTTGCGCGAGTTTCATCGACTTCTTCTGCGGTTCAGGCCGTCCCGCAGGACTTAACGGGTCGGCTTACTCCACTGCTTGGATCACGATGACCGATGCGTACTTTGACCCCTTCTTCGCTCAAACGCCAGTCAAAGTGTGAAATGTTCTCTAATAGATCAGAAACGAAAAAACATTGTTACTGGTCAACAAGATGCGATATGCATGTCGCGGGTTGGAAGAAGGCAATGTGTACACGTTCCGGTCCTAATTTGCGTTTATTCAAGTCAAACATCACTAACTTCGTGAGGAGGACTCGCTCGGAGAGCCCTTACAGCAGGGAGGCGGAAGCGTCTCTCTCCACGGTATCGTGTGCGTCGGCGAAGAGCTTTAAATAGGCGCTCTGGTGAGCGGAGACGAACGTATCAGGACTGCCATCCTCGACGATCCGTCCACCCGACAAAACAATGACTCTGCTGAACGTAGATACCGTCGAAAGGCGATGAGAGATGACAATGAGCGTCGACGCACCAAGACGGCGTCGTATGTTGCGGAGAACGAGCGCTTCGGAAGAGGGATCAAGGCATGAGGTCGCTTCATCCAGGATCAGAATCTGAGGCTGCTGCAGCAGCGCTCTCGCGATGGCGAGGCGCTGGCGCTGACCGCCAGAAAGTTGACAACCTCCCGGACCGACCCTTTGACGGAGACTAGCGGGAAGTGTTGCGACAAAGGCTGAAAGACCCGCACATTGGACTACATCCTGTAGTTCATGGTCAGAGACTGCGGGTCTTACGAATCGAAGATTAGAGGCCAGCGTCCCATCGAACAGAACGGGATCCCGCGGCAGGTAGCAGACGTGTTGGCGCAGACTTTCGAGGCGAATGCTCCGAACGTCTTCGCCTCCGATGCGGACTGACCCCGAATCCACGTCATATATGCGTGTAATGAGCCTAGCGAGTGTACTTTTCCCAGCACCGTTCTCGCCGGCGACTGCGATTTGTTCGCCCGGCATAATTCGCAGAGAGGGGATGCAGAGCATCCCTTTCTGCCTTTCATATCCAAACTCAACGGCCACCAAGTCGATCTGTGCTGGATGTGCCGGCACAGGCGGCATGGTGGCAGGAGGGTTCCCCACGCTCGGCCGTGCCGCCAGTACCACCTGCACCTGACGGATGCTGGCGAATGTCTTCTGTGCCTTGGCGTACAGTTCGGCGGCGCCACTGAGGGGATCGAAGAGTTGTGTGACAAAACTGTAGAAGGCCACCAGACTTCCCAGACTCAGAGTTCCGACGATAACGCTCCACCCCCCGTAGCCAACGACCGCGGACATGGCCAGCACCACAGCCAGAGAAGTGCACAAGGTAAACCAAACGCTGGTTCTGAACAGTTTTTGCTGTGACCGGACGGCCCAGGCCAGAACCCGGAAGGCCCTTCTCTCCTGCCGCTTTTCCTGCCCGAGCAGTTGTATTGGAATCACCGAAGAAAGATGTTCCTCCAGGAAATTGTTCCAAGAGAGTCGGTCGCGCTGGACCGTATCAGAATCGGCTGCGAGTCTTCTCCGGAAATGTTGCCGGGCGATGAGAAAGACTGGAATGAAAGGAACAACGGCCAGGGTCAGCACGGGGCTCAGCGCGAACATAGTTGCGAGTGTGAAGCAAATTGTCAGGAGCGTCCGCAAGATCGCCGGAACGAGGTCCGATCCGAAATAGGAGACCTCTTCAACGGGCTCTTTGAGGGGATAGATGACCGTACCCACCGGCGTGTTTTCGTAGTAGTCGGCCGAGAGTGTGTCCAGATGCCGCAGCAGACTCATTCGCAACGTGAGGCCCATTCTTTGCGCCGCAGTCAACATCAAATAGCTTCCAAGACTTGTGAGCGCCGTTTTGCCCAGCGAGCCCAGAAAGATGAGAACCACCGCCAACAACAACAGTCCCATCTGCCGCCGCGGGATGATCTGATCGATGAGCCACTTGAGCACGAGTGGAGTGAGAAGCGCGAGCACGCTGCCGGTCGTAATACACAGAAAACTGGCCAGGTGCCAACGGAAGAATGGGCGAATTTGTTTGAAGAGCCAGCGAAGTTCATTCGGTACCCAAGACGGACTACGGCCTTCGCTCATTGGAGAGAGTGGACAACAGCCCCACCTGGAAAGCGAGAGTAAGCAAGCGCGAGCGGTTTCGTCCAGAGAATGTGGTAAGTGTTCGCTTTTCGATCAAGTCACGCACTTTTCCCGAGGAATCGGCGAATTGCTTGGCGTAGCTCGTATCGCGCTTTGTCCGGAAACCCGACAAAAATCATGACAATCGCGCGGCGGGTGGACAAATTGGCGGCTTGCTGTACTCTTCTGCAAGTGCATGCCCGTCCGTTTCAAATTGCCGTAGACATAGTATCCTAGAACTGGGATAATAGAGATGGCGCGAGCAAAGGCCGCTCCTGGCGAAAAGCCGCTGTTTTGGGTGGGGTCCGCGAAGAATGACTTGATGGAGTTCCACGAGGCGGTACAGGACGAAATCGGTGCAGCCTTGAGTGTGGCGCAGTTTGGCGGCAAGCATCCCCATGCAAAGCCTTGGAAGGGAGAAGGTCCGGGGGTGCTGGAAATTGTTGAGGATCATCGAGGGGACACGTTTCGGGCGGTTTACACAGTGAAGCTTGAACGCGCCGTTTATGTGTTGCACGCCTTTCAGAAGAAATCGCCAAAGGGGATCCAAACGGCCCGGACGGATGTGGAACTGGTGACGAGAAGGCTCAGGGCAGCGAGTGAGGATTACGAGGCAAGGTATGGCAAACGGAAGGCAGAGTGAGGCTGTGGTTCAAAGCTCCGGGAATGTTTTTGCCGATCTCGGTCTCCGCAATGCGGACGAGAAACAAACGAAGGTCCGTCTCGCGGTCGCTATTAACCAGATCATCCAGTCACGTCATCTGTCGCAGACGGGAGCAGCACGTCTCTTGGACATCAATCAACCAAAGATTTCAGCGCTGTCCAACTACCGGTTGGAGGGGTTTTCGGTGGAGCGGCTCATGTACTTCTTGAATGCCCTGGATCGTGACGTGGAAATCGTGATCCGCAAGAAACCCCGATCGAAGAGAGCTGCCAGAATCGTAGTGACGACCGCGCAGTTATCTGACGCAGTCTGAGACTCGCCGTTCTGCTCGGGTGACTGACGACGTCAATACTCTTGAGGGGACCTGCAGAATATCGAGGGAGGGCGGCAGTTGCCGCCTTCCACTGCAGGGTTCCGGTTCACTTACCGCTTGCTTCATCTTCCTCTTTGCCGAGCTAGACTTGGGTCGAGGAGTCACAGCAACCTTCTCACGATTGTGACGATCTGTCCGACCACCTCGGCATCGCGGTGGTTCCGAAACTGTTCCCGCGCATCGACGCGCTGGGGTTGAGGATGGACGACCAGCGTGCCATTCTCCATTCCACAGCATCCGCAAAGGTACGTGCCATCGCGCTTGAGTACGACATACAGTGACTGCTGCCATAAGGGCTTCGATCTGGAGTCGATGGGTTTCTTCTTGTGCCGATCCACGATGACGAGCACCGCGTTTAGGAGATACGGGTGAAGGGCGTCCCGGACTGCTTTTGGCAACTTGGTTTGGCCCACTTTGGCGGTTTAATCTGGCCCACCCCCA
>OBLU010002472.1_pt1 | contig 16996 bp, 12 predicted proteins | sample 1518681 | NCBI WGS metagenome assembly OBLU01 (sample SAMEA3539304, study PRJEB22396) | soil metagenome | biome: tundra; feature: field; material: soil | place: USA | collected 2010-05 | depth 0.15 m | reverse complement strand
CCAGCGCGCCACGTCGAGCTCGTGAGAGTTCGACGAGTCCCCGGGTGAGGGGCCAGCGCCGAGTGTCTCTCGGCGATCAGGGGAGGCCGCGTCCCTGTCGGTCGGGCCGAGAGCGGAGCGAGCGACGCGGCGCGACACTCGGCGAACGGGCCGCAGCGCCGGGTTGGAGATCTCGTCGAAAGCGAAGTTGATCAAGGCGAGCGACCCTCCGAGGAGAGCGATGCAGACTCCCGGCATGATCGCCCACAGCGCGAGTCCTGACTGGAGCGCCGCTTCCTGATAAGCCCAGTAGAGCATCGTGCCCCAACTCTGGGCATTGGGGTCACCGAGCCCGATGAACTGGAGACCGGCGGCGGTCAACACGGAGAAGACGGCGTTGAGACAGAAGGCCGCCACGATGAGCGAACTCATCGACGGCAGCATCTCGGCCGCGATGATGTAACTGGCGCGCTCGCCCCGGACCCCGGCGGCCTTGAGGAAGTCCCGGTTACGCATCGAGAGCGCTTGCACGCGCAGTTGGCGGGCGCTGTAGGACCAATTGAGGGCGCCGAGGATGATGATGATGTCGAGCAGGCCGGCGCTGTGTAGGTAGGCGGCGATCACGATGAAGAGGGGGAATATAGGGATGACGAGCAGGATGTCGGTGACGGTCGAGAGGACGCCATCGGTGAAGCCACCGAGATAGGCGGACGCCACGCCCACGAGTACGGCGACCAACGTCGCGATACCGCCGGCCGCGAACGCGATGATGAGTGACTGACGCGCCCCCCAGATGAGTTGCGAGTAGACGTCCTGGCCGAAGGAGGTCGTGCCCAGCCAATGGGCCGCCGAGGGCGCCAGGCTCGGCGTGAAGGTCTGCGCGCTGGGACTATACGGGGCGATCTGACCCGGGAAGATGGCGAGCACGAGGAAGAACAGCACCAGTATCGCGCCGACCCTCGCCTTGCGGTTTTGAAGGAGGCTTCGCCCGATGCTGTCACCCCGCCGGCGCTCTTTGCGGTTACCGCCGCCGTTCAGATCGGCGACGCCAGCGTCGATCCTCGTCGCGTCGGGTGGCGGGGGGTGGTCGGTGTGGTCGGGCTTCGACATGGCGGCTACGAGGAGTCTCTCGTGCGTGGATCGAGAGCGGCCGTGAGTACGTCACAGAAGAGCAGGCTGAACAGCACCGCCAGCGTGATGAGGAGGAAGAGGGCCTGCATCAGCGGATAGTCAAGGCCCTCCACCGCCCGCAGCAGGAGACTTCCGAGTCCGGGGTAGTTGAAGACGTACTCAACGAGGATGGCCCCCGACACTACGAAACCGAGTGCCATGGCGAAGCCGGTCAGATTGGGGAGGATGGCGTTTCGTCCGGCGTAGGACCACATGACCCTCCAGGGCTTGAGCCCTTTCGCTCGGGCCATGCGGACGTAGTCTTCGGCGAGCACCGTGACCGTGTTGTTGCGCATCAACAGGATCCACAAGCCAATTTGCGTGATGATGATCGTCATGCCCGGGAGGATGGCGTGTTGCAACACGTCGCCAATGAAGGTCAGGTTCCAGGCCGGTGCGTCAGTGAGGATGTTGTAGGCGTCTTCATACGGCAGCCATCCGAGCGTGACGCTGAAGATATAGACGAGCAACAGGCCCACCCAGAAGTACGGGAGCGCGAAACCGATGACGGCCATGGGCGGAAGAACCGCGTCCAGCCAGGTGCCCCTCCGCCAGGCGCTCACCAGCCCGATGAGGGTGCCGAATACGAAGGCGAGGATCGTCGTCACGCCCACCAGTCCGAGGGTCCAGGGCAGGGCGCTCATCACCATTTTGCGTACCGGTATGCCGAAGCTCGTCGTGATCGAGATGCCGAAGTTGAACGTCACGACGCTTCTCCAGTAGTCGCCGTACTGCACGAGCAGACTCTGGCGGTGTCCGCCTCCGAGGAGGGTCGTGAGGGAGCGGAACGCCTGTGGCGTGAGGTGGGGGTACTGAGCGAGGAGGGCTTCGGCCGGGTTGCCCGGCATGAGTCGCGGCAGCAGGAAGTTGAGCGTAACCGCCGCCCAGACCGTGACGGCGAAGAAGGCCAGCCTGCGCCCGATCGCTCTCAATCGGGCGCCCTCGGCGCTCGGTCCGGAGCCGCCACGTTATTTTTTGTACAAGTGCAAGAGAACGACGCCCCAGTCGGGCACAGCGTACTGATCGGGCTGAGCGTACGGGTCACTCGGCGTCACCCAGCCACCAATGGACTGGGTGTCGTACTGGTACCAGTCGACCGCTTCGGTGACCGGGATCACCGGCACGTCGTCGAGCATGACTTTCTGAAGTTCGTCGATGACCGTGTGCTGGACCGCGGCGTTCGTCGTCGAGGCGTACTTCGCGAAGAGGGCGTCGGTCGAGGGACTGATGTAGCGCTCCCAGTCGCCGGCGGCCGACTTACCGATTGGCGCCGTGTTGCCTGAGAAGAGCAGGGCCCGCAGTTCGTAGTAGGGCGTCGGTCCGCCCGAGTCCCAGCTGTACGCGAGCTGGTAGTGACCCGAGTAGAGGTCAGACAGCCAGGTCGTGCTCGAGAGGTTGTCCGGGGTTACCGAGATGCCAACCGCTTTGAGGTCGGTCTGGATGACGTTCACCGCTGCCACCCAGTCGGAGTAACCACCGTTGTTGATGATGGTGAAGGAGAGCGGCTTGCCGCCCTTGGCGAAGATGCCGTTACTGCCCTTCTTATAGCCCGCGGCTTCCAGGATCGAGATCGCCTTGGCGGGGTCGTAGGAGTAGGCGTTGCCCGATGCGGCGGCCTGGGTCTTGTCGTACCAACTCGAGAACGTCGGCTTCACGATGCTCGTCTGATTCGACGCCGGCTCGTAACCGGACTCACCGATCTTGGAGACCGCCGAGCGGTTGATCGCGTAGGCCATCGCCTGTCGCACCGCCAGGTTCGAGAGGATCGAGTTCTTGAGGTTGATGTAGATGTTGACGTTGTAGGTGGGCTCGAACCAGATGTGATAGTTCGGGTTCTTCGACAGGTAGTAGGCCTTGATGTTCGGGACGTACTGCGAACCCCACTGGTCGACGCCGCTCGCCAGGTCGGCGTTGGCCGCATTGTTCGAGAGGTAGGAAGGGAAGTTCACGGTTTCAATGTGCGGAAGCCCGTGCTGCCAGTAGGCGGGATTCTTCTGGTACTGGATGTTGGCGCCGCTACACGTGTGCATGGTGTACGGCCCGGTGCCGATCGGGTGCGAGTCCAGATAGGTGACCGGGTCTTTGATGCTCGACCAGATGTGCTCGGGCACGATGGGCGTCTCGTCGGCGATGTAGTAGAAGTACGGCACCGCCGGCTTCTTGAACTGGAACACGACTTGGTTCGATCCCTTGGCCGACACGCTGCTCAGCACAGTCCAGTCCCCGTTGAGGTCGAGCCCGGCGTTCTTCTTCAAGAGGTTGAAGGAGTAGACCACGTCCTTGGCGCTGAAGGCGACACCGTCGGACCACTTGACGCCGCCTCTGATCGTGAAGGTGAGCGTCTTATCCTGATTGGACCAGGCCCACGCCGTCGCCAGCCACGGGGTCGTAGCTCCGTCTTTCAGCGAGTCCATGTACACGAGCTCTTCGTAGACCGGCCCGAAAGAACCGAACTGTTCGGCTCCGCTGTACGGATTGAACTCGCAGTTCCAGGCGACCCCGTACTCGTCCGAGATCGAGATCGAGCTACCGGAAGACTTGCTCGAAGGCGAGCTAAAGGCGGTGGTTGAAACGCCGACGCCGAGTGCGATCACCGCACCGAACACCGTCAGCCGTCGTCCCCATTTCATGGTGGTCATTGGTCTCCCCCTCTAGATGCAGTCTGCGAATCCCCGACTGTACGGTGCGAATGCGTGCGAGCACTATTCGTCGCGTAAAGCCATTAAAGAAACATCATTGCCTTAATCGACCGAATGGTACATCAAGCCGATGTACCCGTCAAGGAGGACTACGGCGTTGAAGCACCGGAAGTCGGCGCGTCGCCGCGAGCGTTGCGTCAGGTAAAACGACCGCTCGGGTGACTGACCGGCCGCACCTGAAGCGATCGGCGACTAAGGCGCGCAATCGGGTTCCAACGCCGTCGCCGTCGACCTACGATGGGCTCGTGATGCGCCCACACCGGACGTTGCAGCGGAGAATACCGTGGTCCCATTGAGGTGGTGGAAGACTCCGTCGTGTCGAAGCTCTTGCACATCGTCCTCGGGCCAACGCGTCGATGAGTGGCATGGTCCCTCGATCGACTCCCCAGGCTCGAACGTGAGCGCGTGACCGACGATACCTTCGCCATCATCCCGCGTCCCCTCGACGTCACGGTCGGGAGGTCAGGCGCGACCGGCGGCCTGCTCATGGATGGCCTCGTTATCTCGTACGTACCCGAACTCGTTCAAGAGGCCCGATGGTTCCGGCAGGTACTCGAGGCCGGCACGGGATGGCTCATCCACCTCGCCCCTTACGAGTCCGCGCACGACGCCGCCATCGAGTTGAGCCTCGGCCCGCTGACCGAGCTCTCCTCGCACGTCGCGAGAGGCCCGCAGAACGTAACGCCTGACGCGGCGTACCGACTCACGTCCTCCGAGGGACGGGTCGTGATCACGTCTCCCGGACCGGTGGGAGCCTTCTACGCGCTCCAGACGCTGCGCCAGCTGTTGCCCGACTTGACTTTTCGCAAAGCCGGCAGGTCCGAACCCATCCGGCTTCCAGATCTGGTGATCGTCGACGCTCCTCGATTCCCTTGGCGCGGTGTCCTCCTCGACGTCGCCAGACACTTCATGCCGAAATCCTTCGTCCTCGAATTGATCGACCTCCTCGCCCTTCACAAGTGCAACGTCCTGCACCTCCACCTCACCGACGATCAGGGTTGGCGTATCGCGATCGAGGGCTATCCTCGCCTCACCGAAGTCGGCGCCTGGCGCCGCGAATCGCCGGCGTCCGGCGCCACGGATGCCCGTCCGGGCCGATCGCCGCAGGGCGGCTTCTACACCCGCCAGGATCTCGAAGAAATCGTGGCCTACGCGGCCGAACGACACGTCCGGGTGTTGCCCGAGATCGACATGCCCGGACACATGTTGGCCGCGATTGGCGCCTACCCGGCTTTGGGCAACACTGACGAACACTTGAGCGTCGACACAACGTGGGGGGTATCGAGTCACGTCCTCAATCTCGAGGACGACACCCTACGCTTCTGCACCGACGTCCTCGATGAGGTCGTGCGCATTTTCCCGGGGCCGTACGTTCACGTGGGCGGCGACGAATGCCCAACGTCAGAGTGGAAGACGCACCCACGGGCGCAGGAGATCATGCGAGAGGAGGGATACGACGACGAGGGTCAACTACAAGGCTGGTTCAGCCTCCGCATGGGAGAGCATCTCGCCCAGCGCCATCGCAGGCTCGTCGGTTGGGATGACCTACTCGAAAGGGGCGCGCCGTCCAACGCGATCCTGATGGCGTGGCAGGACGAGGCGAGAGGCGTCGCAGCGGTCTCAGCGGGCCACGACGTCGTGATGGTCCCACAGGAGTGGTTGTACTTCGACCGGCCCGCGTCCGCCGGCCCCGATGAACCGGTCGGCTTTCCCGGGGTGACGACTCTCGAGAAGGTATACCTGCACGATCCGATGCCGGATGCGGTTCCGGATGCGCAACGGCACCACGTTCTCGGGGCGCAGTGCCAGCTGTGGACCGAGTATGTGGCAACGCCGAGGCAGGCGGAGTACCAATACTTCCCTCGACTCTGTGCGTTCGCCGAAATCGCCTGGACGGTCGAGAGCCCCGAACAACCCAAGTCCTACCAGGAGTTCGTAGGGCGCCTCGGACGCCACTTGGGGCGGCTCACGGCGATGGACGTCAATTTTCGAACGCTCGAAGGGCCCGACCCGGCGTAGTCCCGCTCGTGGACGCAATCGTGCGTGCACCGCTCACTTGAGGACGCGGACGATTGCGACGGGCTGGACTCCAACGATCGCGCGGAAACCGCGACGTCGCAGAGCACCCCTCCCACGAAGCAGTCAACGTTTCATCACCCGTAGCCAAGCGTGCTCGGCGCCGACCGCGAGACTTCCCTGAACTACGGCGTCTTCACCGAGCGCGCTCGCTCGCACTTCGATCGGCAGCCTGACGAGCGAGCGCAACTCGCGCTTTACCAGTTCAACGAAGAAGTCCGCCTGACCGATCCCGCCGCCGAGAACAACAAGGTCGAGGTCGACGACGGCGGTGATCGAGGCGATCGCCCGGGCAATGAGGTTCGCCTCGTGGGAGACGATTCGGCTGCAGAGTGCGTCACCTCGCTCCGCCGTGGCGAAAATCCGACGCGCCGTCACGACCCCGCTCATGTGGGCGTGCCGCGCAGCGCGCACCACGCCCGCCGCTGACGCTGCTGAATCGAGCCATCCGCGACGGTGCGCATCTTTCGGGTCGACGCTTCCGTCGCTGCCGAGCGTCATGAACGCGATCTCGCCGGCACCGCCGTGTGACCCTCGATGGAGCTTCCCATCGAGGATTAGGCCGAGACCGACTCCAGTCCCGACCGACAGGAAGCCGAAGTTCTGAACGCCTTGCGCGGTACCGACGTCACGTTCGGCGAGTGCGGCAAGATTGATGTCATTCTCGACCACCATGTCCTGGCCGAATGCCCGACGCAGCTCAGCGAGGACCTGGGGGCGCTGCCACCCGGGCAGACCCCGCGCCATGAAGAGGGCGTCACGACGACGGTCGTAGATGCCGGGGCTGCCGATCACGGTCTGGGTGACCGCCGACCTCTTGATCTTTACCGTGGCCACCAGCTCGTCAGCGAGTGCCACCAGCTCCGAAACGCGACCAGCGCTGCTCGCCGGGTGGACCCGGCGATGGCCGCGTCCCCTGACCGTACCCGTGAGATCGGCGATGGCGCCGCGAACGTACTCGCGCCCCACGTCGAGCCCGAGAACGAAGCCTGCTTCGGGGCGAAGCTGGTAGAGCGTGGGCGCCCGCCCGCGACGGCCAGAGGTCCGGCCAGCAACACGGATGAGTCCTCCCTTTTCGAGGTTGGCGAGCGCCACCGCCACCGTCGGCTTCGACAGTCCCGATACCGCTGCCAAGTCGCTGCGTGAAACACGATCGAATCCTCGAATCTGTTCGAGAAGCATCTGCTCGTTGAGTGCCCGCATAAGGCTCGGACGGGCCGCGAGCACTGGCGGAGTGTTCGGTGGCCGGTCGTCGTGGTGCATGACAGTGTTCTACTCTCCCCGACTCAAGGATCGCCGGTACGCGAGGCCGTGTCGCGGCAAGTTCACCGCAGTTTGGTGCAGACTTGATGGTAGCGAAAGGCGTCCACGACAGCGCCGCGTCGCTCGGAGATGACCGAGGTGAGCCACCGGAAAGGGATGGTCGCTGACACGACGCGAACCAACCCATCGAGTTTCGGAACATGAAGGACAGATCGATGATCGGCGTCAACGGTGTCGTGCGCACTACTAACGGGGACCATTGCGTTCTCGGTGCACGCCATCTAGGTGCCACGGTTTTCCGCCGATTACTGAAGCGGGCCTAGGCGGAGAGCGTGACCTTCTTCAGCCCCGGGGCAGTGTCGATGGGCCGCCCGCGTATTTCACCGAGGCGAAGCGCCAGAACCTGGCCAACGACGACCTGAGCCAGCCCGACGCTCCAGTTCGGTGCGGACTCGGCGAGCACGATTTCCTCGTCGGCGGCGAGTCCGGCTCGCTCCGGCGGCCGCACCACCACGGTGCGCATGCCGCCGCGGCGGCTCTCGGTCAACAGTTCGTCACCCACCGCGTCGCTCAACTCCTCGGTGACCACGAGCATCAACGTAGAGCCGTCGCCGCCAGCTCCGATGGGTCCGTGCAGGAAGTCAGGCGCCGCAAAGGACTCTGATCGGATGCCCGCCACCTCGCGGATCTTAAGGGCAATCTCGGCGGCCACCGACTGGCCAACCCCCCGCCCGACGACGGTGAGCCCTCCGGCGAGATTCACCACCTCGACCGGCAAGATCATCTCTAGTGCCCACGCCACGGTCCGTTCCACTAGGTCAGGTAGTTCGTCAAGCCCTTCGAGCGCGGAACCCTTCAGCGCCTCCAGTAGTTGGGCGAGCGCGTGCCACGTCGAGGAGAACGTCTTGGTCGAGGCGATGGCTCGCTCCGGCCCGGCACGAAGATCGATAACACGCTCGGCCGCTGAAGCGAGGGGTGAGGTCGGGTCGTTGGTGATCGCGACGTTGGGCCGACCCTGCGCAGTGGCGCGCTCGACGACCTCGACGAGTCCCGGGGTCCGACCCGACTGAGAAACGGCGAGAACACCGGCGCCGTCGAGCCCGATGGAAGTCTCGCCGTCGAAAAGCGAGGGCGTGGCCAGGGCGACCAGGAGGCCGAGCTCCTGTCCCGCCAGGTACTGGAAGAAGACCGCGGCGTTGTCCGAAGATCCCCGAGCGGCGACGAGTGCATAGTTGACATCGCGCCACGAGGCCGCGGCGTCGCGCGCCTGTTGCATGCCCAGTTCCGCGCGACGACGAAGTACGTCGCCCTGGGAGCGGATCTCTTCTTCGAACACGGTCGTCATCGGCTAGTCCCTTCGAACGCGCAGATTCTCGATGACGCTCAGTCAACCAAATCTGGTGAGGTCTCCATACCCTGGGTCCATGTGGAGCGAGCGATGATCTTCGTCGTGTCGGCGCGGTAACTGTATTTGTTCGCGACATTGCGAATCTCTTCGAGCAGTCCTTCGGTCAACGTTGTCGGGTCCAGTCCGAGGGCGATGAAGCGATCGCGGCTGACGATGAGTTCGTTCTCCACCGCTTCGCGACGAGGGTTCGGCAAGTGCGCGATCTCCACGCCGGTCTCCTGAGCAATCAGTTCGGCCAGTTCGCTGATGCGATAGGTCTCGGTGACTTGGTTGAAGACGCTGACCTTGTCGCCGCGCTTCGGCGGATTCTCCAACGCGATCTGGATGCAACGAACCGTGTCACGGATGTGAATGAAGGCGCGGGTCTGTCCCCCCGTGCCGTGCACGGTCAACGGGTGACCAATGGCCGCCTGCATCAAGAAGCGGTTCAAGACGGTGCCGTAGTCGCCGTCGTAGTCGAAGCGATTGATCAGGCGTTCGTCGAGCGCGGTCTGCGGCGTCTGGGTTCCCCACACGATGCCCTGGTGGAGGTCGGTGATGCGCAGCAGGTCGTTCTTGGCGTAGAAAGCGAAGAGCAATTGGTCCAGCGTCTTGGTCATGTGATACACCGAACCGGGATTCGCCGGGTGCAGGATCTCGCGCTCGATCTCGCCGTCGGGGGTGGGCACTTTCACCGTGAGGTAGCCCTCGGGAATCGGGGCCGAACCGGACCAGCCGTAGCCGTAGACGCCCATGGTGCCGAGATGCACTAACGCGATATCGAGGCCGCTCTCCACGATGGCCACGAGCACGTTGTGTGTGCCGCGCACGTTGTTGTCGACGGTGTAACGCTTGGTGGCGGAGTTGCGCATGGAATACGGCGCCGCCCGCTGCTCGCCGAAATGCACGATCGCGTCGGGTCGTTCATCGCGCAACAACTCGAGGAACCGCTCGTACTCTTCGGCGAGGTTGAGGAAGACGAAACCAATGTCCTTGTCCCTCAACTCCTTCCAGGTTCGGATACGCTCGCCCAACGGTTTGATCGGGGTGAGCGACTCGACCTCGAGTTCCACGTCGATCTCGCGACGACTGAGGTTGTCGACCACGATGACGTCGTGACCCTTATCCGAGAGGTGCAGCGATGTGGGCCAGCCACAGAATCCGTCACCGCCGAGTACCAGTACCTTCATACAATCGCCCCATTCGAAGCCGACACCGCGGCCTCAATCAACTATCCATGCCCCGTTCGAGGGGAATCGTCACCCTTAGACCTTACCAGCGTCACAAATATTGGGCTGTTTCCCACAGCCGTACGCGGGCTGACTCAAGAGCGAAAACCCTGCTCGTAGTCGACACTTGCGTTACGAGGTCGCGGTGGCCGAATCGGTCATCGCCGGAACGATCGTCTCGCCATAGGCCTCGAGCGTCTCGGAGTTGGCGTCGTGTTGCAGATAGAGCGCGAACTGATCCACGCCCAAGTCGCGCAACTCTAAAAGCCGTTCAATGTGGCGCTCCACGGGGCCCAACAGACAGAAGCGATCGATGACTTCGTCGGGCACGAACTCGGTGTGCGTGTTGCCGGCGCGCCCGTGCTCGCTGTAGTCGTATCCCTCACGACCCTTGATGTAATCGGTCAACGCCACGGGGATCGGCGATTCGGGGTCGCTACCGTATCGTTCGACGATGTCGGCGACGTGGTTCCCCACCATTCCTCCGAACCAACGGCATTGATCGCGTTGGTGGGCGAGGTCATCGCCGACGTAGGCCGGCGCGGCAACGCAGAACGTCAATGCAGCCGGATCGCGTCCCGCATTCGCGGCCGCCTCTCGCACCGCGGTGATCATCCATCGCGCGATGTCGGGATCGGCCAACTGCAAAATGAATCCGTCGCCGACTTCGCCGGCGAGCGTCAGCGCCTTAGGACCGTAGGCCGCCACCCATATCTCGAGTTCGCTGTCAACGACCCACGGGAAATGCAGCGTCGAGCCGTGGTACTCAACCGAACGACCGTTGGCCAGTTCGCGAATGACGTCGATCGAATCGCGCAAGGTGGCGAGCGTCGTCGGCTTACCGTTCGTCACCCGTACGGCCGAGTCCCCGCGACCGATCCCGCAGACCGTGCGATTGCCGTACATCTCGTTCAAGGTGGCGAAGAGGCTGGCGGTCACCGTCCAGTCGCGCGTGGCGGGATTGGTGACCATCGGGCCGACCTTGATCGAGCGCGTGGAGGCCAGTATCTGGCTGTAGATCACGAAGGGCTCTTCCCACAAGATGTGCGAGTCGAAGGTCCAGGCGTAGTGGAATCCCAGCTGTTCGGCTCGTGTGGCCAGTTCGACGACGCGCGAGGCCGGAGGATTGGTCTGCAGTACTACCCCGAACTCCATGAACACCTCCTTCGCTTGATAGTCACGTTGTCCGCCGTGGCGTCCTAAACCAGGTACTGACTGAGCCCTCGGCGTAAGAACTTCCCGTGCCCGACCGCACCGGTGAACGTGTTGTTCTCGACGATGACACGACCGCGCGACAGCACCGTCACCACTCGACCGTCGATGTGCTGGCCCTCGTAGGCCGAATGGTCCATGTTCATGTGGTGCGTCTTCACGCTGATGTCGGTGGTGCCCTTGGGGTCGTAGATCACGACGTCGGCGTCGGATCCCGGTGCGATCACGCCTTTCTTCGGGTACAGGCCGAACATTCGTGCCGGCGTCGTCGAGGCCAGCTCGATCCATCGCGACAGGGTGATCTCGCCCGTGACGACGCCCTGATAGAGCAGGTCCATGCGGTGCTCGATTGAGCCGATGCCGTTGGGGATCTTGGAGAAGTTGCCTAGACCCAATTCCTTTTGGTCCTTCATGCAGAACGGACAGTGGTCCGTGCTCACCACCGAGACGTCGTTGGTGCGAAGGGCCCGCCACAGCGAATCCTGGTGTCCTTCGGCGCGCGAGCGCAACGGCGTCGAGCAGACGTAGGCCGCGCCCTCGAAGCCGGGCTTCGACAGATGTTCTTCCAGGCTCAGGTACAGGTACTGAGGACAGGTCTCGGCGAAGACGTTGGCGCCGAGTCCACGCGCGCGAGCAATGGCCTCGACCGCATCCTTAGAACTGACGTGGACGACGTAGAGCGGGGCCTTCGCGACCTTGGCCAGCATGATGGCGCGGTGCGTCGCCTCCTCTTCTAACTCCACCGGTCTGGTGAGCGAGTGGTAGCGGGGGTCGGTCTCGCCACGCTCGAGCGCTTGGGCGACGAGGACGTCGATGGCCGGGCCGTTTTCGGCGTGCACCATGATCGTGGCGCCCAGGTCCGACGCAGTCTGCATCGCGCGAAGGATCTGTCCGTCGTCGGAGTAAAAGACGCCGGGATACGCCATGAACAGCTTGAAGCTCGTGACGCCCTCGTTGTTCGTGAGATCGGACATGGCCTTCAGCGCCGCGTCGTCGACGCCGCCGATGATTTGGTGGAAGCCGTAGTCGATGGCGCAGTTACCGTCGGCCTTCTCGTGCCACGCCGCGAGTCCGTCGTGCACGTCCTCGCCCGTTCGCTGCACGGCGAAGTCGATGATCGAGGTCGTGCCACCGAAGGCCGCCGCGATGGTGCCGGTCTCGAAGGTGTCCGAGGCGTTCGTCCCGCCGAAGGGCAGTTCCATGTGGGTATGGACGTCAACGCCGCCGGGGATGACGTACTGACCGGACGCGTCGAGCACGCGGTCACAACTCGGCTTCACGCTCTCGAAATAGCCCGGCGTGCCCAGTGCGGCGATTTCGTCGCCGTCAATCAATACGTCGTAGTCCTGAGCGCCCGTCGCCGAGAGCACCCGACCACCGGTGATGAGTACGCGCGCCATCACTTACCAGTCCGTCAAGGGTTCGTACATATCGGGGCGGCGGTCGCGGTAAAAGGCCCACTGCTCACGGACCTCTTTCAAGAGGTCCATGTCGAGGTCGCGCACGACCACTTCCTCGTCGGTGGTGCTCGCCACTTCACCAACGAACTGTCCGCGCGGACTCACGAAGTAGCTCTGGCCGTAGAAGTCGTTGGTACCGAGGTCCTCGACGCCCACGCGGTTGATGGCGCCGACGAAGTATTCATTGGCCACGGCCGACGCCGGCTGCTCGAGTTGCCAGAGGTAGGCCGACAGGCCTCGACTGGTCGCCGAGGGATTGAAGACGATCTTGGCTCCGGCGAGGCCCAAGGCGCGCCACCCTTCGGGGAAGTGTCGGTCGTAACAGATGTAGACACCGATGCGACCAACAGCGGTGTCGAAGATCGGATAGCCGAGGTTGCCCGGGCGAAAATAGAACTTCTCCCAAAATCCGCTCACCTGTGGAATATGGGTCTTGCGGTACTTGCCGAGGTACGTGCCGTCGGCGTCGATGACCGCGGCGGTGTTGTAGAGGACGCCCTCTTGTTCCATCTCGTAGACCGGCAGGATCATCACCATATTGAGTTCGGCCGCGAGCGCCATGAAGCGCTGGGTCGTCGGTCCTTCCGGCACGGCTTCGGCGTAGTCGTAGTAGGTCGCGTCTTGGACCTGACAGAAATACGGGCCGTAGAAGAGTTCTTGGAAGCAGATCACCTGGACGCCCTGGGACGCCGCCTCTCGCGCGTGGTGTTCGTGGAGATCGATCATCGAAGCCTTGTCGCCGGTCCACGCGGTCTGCACCAGCGCTGCTCTCACCACGTCGGACATCGGGCCTCCTCTCGAAGGAACACGTCAATCGTGTCCGCTTGCGAATAGAAAGAACCATAGACAAAGTTCTTCCACACGGTTGTGGAGACGCGCCGCATCTCAATCAGCATGGTGGCTAATGACGCGTGACGATGGGCTTGGACGCCGGCCCGAGACGCAGCCCCGGCGCGGGAGTGCAGTACCTCGTCAGCGTGCCCGCTAAGTCGTTCACCACCGTCAGTTCGTTTTTCGAAGGAACGGCAATGGTGACCGGCGTACCGAGGCTCGTCACCGTTTCGGTCGCGTGGACGATGGCGAACGTGCGGTCTTGGGTCGCCGACGTCGTGAAGGTGATACGGCCAATCTTTCCGGCCGCGTTGATAGCAAGTGTCATCGAAAGTGCGCCGAGTGGTCCCTGCGTGGTGGGATTGGCCAACCACACGGGGAGACCGGACTCGTCGCGGCTGACCACACTTTTCGTGCTCGAATTGCCGATAGTGACCCCGTACTGATGCATCGTGACGCCGTCGACCTTGACCATCCCCTCGTCCCTCAAGACGGCTCCTGGGCGGGTCAGCAACGCCAGTCCCGCGAGCGGGCTCCCGGTCGATCCCAACGCCGAGGGCCGGTTCGACGCCTTGAAGGGCAGTGAGATCCACGGTGTCGGGAAACTCGCGCCCACGGTTCCCGCCAGTTTTAGATACATGATGCGACCGGAATAGAGCATCGACTCGGTACCCAGTTGGCTCAACGCTCCGTTGTAGTTCAGCGTGGCCGAACAGGCATCAATTTGGAGATTGCATTTACCGCTTCCCGTCGCCGTACCAATTTGACCTTCGACGTCGATTGACTCCGAGATCGAGAGATTGGCGGTGTTCTTAGCGAGCGTCGACACCAGAGCGCCACGAACGGTGGTTGCGGCACCGGCTGATGAGGTACCCGCGAGTCGAACGCCGATGGCGATCGCTGCGACCACGACGACCAGAACTATTCCAACGATCGATACGGTTCGAGACGGGCCGACGGTTTCGACGTTGGGAATGGTCTCAATCCCCAATCGCTCACTCGGCTGAATCGAAACGTCGGCCACGGCCAACTCTCTTCTCTTGCTCTAGTCCACACAGTACCGTTGCACCCGAAAAATTGGCATCCGCCAACGAAACCTGTCTATTCGAATACTTAGGCGCTACTGGACCGTGAATCGGCGCGCGACGTCACAGGGTGGGGACGGTGGCGGGCCAACATCGATGAGGACCTCGATAACGACGTTACCCGACTGGCGATGTGATTCCACGAAGCGGTAGGCGTCAACAATCTGCTCGAGTGGGTCCTTCCGGTCGATCGGCGCGCGCAACTCGTGGACTGCGGCTCTCACGAACCGAGTATTCCCCCGAGCGTAGAACGAGCATCCGCTGACGGACCCCTGAGTCCATTGAGCGTGGTCTCGTTAATGTGGGCAACGCCAAGATGGTGCGGCTGGAGGGATTTGAACCCCCGACACTCGGTTCCGAAGACCGATGCTCTATCCGCTGAGCTACAGCCGCGCGTCAACTTCTTACTACTCAATTCTCATTTACTTCTCGAGTTGACTCGAATTGCTGTCAGTGACTGAGACGACAACCCTATCGGAGGCGTGCTCGATTCAGATCTAAACCAATCGGCGTCAATAAATCAAGGACATAGGCAACAAATCCAATGGCGGCCGATGACCGAGGCCACCGACCGCCATATTTGACAACCGTTGATTAGGTTCTGACGTGACTCCCTACGAACCGGTGTATCCGCCGGTAGCGAGACCGATGATGCTCGCGTCATACGCGGCGTACGCCAGGGCAATGTTCGCGTCAAGAATCCGATGATTCTGGGCGACGAAGATCTTCGTGTTCCCTGGGTAGCCTTGAGGTGTCTGGGCGAGCACGACGCTTTCTACGGTCACAATTCTTGTGGACCAGTTCAAAAGTCGCGCGACGTAATTGTTGTAGTGGTTAAGAGCGTTTTTGTAACCCGGTAGACCCACGATTGACGCAGTTTCTGATTGGAGCGTCGGTTCGTTGCCCTGCATCACCGTAACCTGACTCGCCACAACCGAGGCTTCGATCATCTCGAACACTTGTGGCGACATCACCGCGTAAACGCGGTTGTCCTTCAACATCGCGGCGCGGTCTGCGTTGAGTTCTGCTTTGGTGGTGTCTGTCGGAACCTTCGCAATCAAAGCATTAATACTCGCTTCCTCTGTCGAAAGACGTGCTTGAAGTATCGACTTCGCGGTCAGCGAAGTCGCTGCCGTCACGTCTGCGACGAGGTGCCCAAGTTGCGTTGCACGGTTTGCCAGCTGGACCTCGAGCGTATGTTGCGCCGCAATGAAACTGGCACTCGGAACAGTGGTTGTGGTCGGTCCGGCGTAAGCAATGGATGGGATGCCAATACCCATGGCGGCGACTAGCGCGAGTACCGCAAAGGATCGGGTAGTTACGTTTTTCATTGGTTCTCCTTTCAAAGGAACAATGCTCAGAGTAGAAAACGCATTTGTGAGAGTCATGTGAAGGTGCTGATAAATGGCTGAGATAGTTCCGAAATTGGAGGAGTGACGTTCGGATCAATTTCGTGCAGTGCGCCTGGCGACTGCAACACCACTTGGGTCTAGCGGCACTTACGGAGCCATTCAATCTCTATTGAGCGAAGCAAGGATCTTCATCGCCAAGAGGATTAACGTCTATGACTCGTGCTCATCCAAGTAGTTCCGCATCCCCACCGAAAGTGGGGACTTCGGCCACGGCGGGTCTTCGGCGAGCTTCGGGTGCCTTTTCAAGTACCAGTGCCTTGCAATGAGCGCCCAGCACACTAGCTCAATAAAGCAGAGCCCAATCCACAGGCGGAGCATTCCAGAGGTAATGATGTAGGTGTGGTGGTTAATGATGAAGGTCATGATTCGTCATTGTTCGCGCCACGACGGTCGAACCTGTCGCGGCAGTCGCTCGGCGTGCCTAGAGGAGACTCGGGCATTGCACCTGGGCATACGCGAGACTCGACTCGCGCTTGCAAGGCCGACCGAGAGCCGACACGTTGATATGCAGGCAGTTTCCGTCACAATCCCCCGTCAGCCCTTGCAACACGAGGTCTAGTTCGGTTGACGTAGCGTTGTCAAGTCGGAGTGAGTCCGTTGTGAAGGCGCAGTCAGGTCATTGGAATGATTGAAAGTTCTCCATCATAGACACAGGTATTTCCCCACCTTGGGCATCTTGTTACAAACACTCTTAACAAGCGATGCTTTTCACACGGGTGTAATTACAGTTAGGTAGTAAGTCCGGAAGTAGCCAAAGAGGCTTGGAGATTCCGGTCCCACCAAGTATCGAAAGGGCGCAGACGTTAACTCGACATAATGAGAATTGTGGAAGGTCTTTCAGCCGGACTTAAGGGTGTGCGACTTCTGATCGTCGACCGCTGCGGCGTCACGAGAAAATTGGCACAACTTAAATTGAGCAAATGCGGATGCAAGTTTTTATATTCTTGGATACTGCCCGCCTGGAGGAAAGTCCTATGCAGGTCTCGTTCGATTACCGAAGGACCTAAGCCCATATTCGTTTGATATGTCGGGACAACTTGAGTCCATTGATCAAATGACGAAGATGCGACTGGCCCTTATCGCTTTCCGACGAATGGCCTAATGACGGTACCATCAGGCTATGGGCGAGACTTTCACCACCATTATCGAACCATTCAGAATTCACTCGGTCGAACCGTTACGTATGACCACGG
>OBLU010002467.1_pt1 | contig 17027 bp, 11 predicted proteins | sample 1518681 | NCBI WGS metagenome assembly OBLU01 (sample SAMEA3539304, study PRJEB22396) | soil metagenome | biome: tundra; feature: field; material: soil | place: USA | collected 2010-05 | depth 0.15 m | reverse complement strand
TACGGCGACCACCGAGATCTACACTCTTTCCCTACACGACGCTCTTCCGATCTGGTGACGTCGTATCCGGAACGAATCAGCAGCGACGATCCCGAGATCGGACGCCACGCAATTCCGATGCGCGGCTCCGGCCGGCTGTAGTCCGGATGCACCAGCGACGTAGGATAGCTCTGCCCGGTCAGCGTGCCGGTGGGACTGCTGGCCTGGACCCACGTCTCCGCCGCAAAGCCAGGCGCGACGTCGAGGTTTACCAGGCGACCCTTCAACTCGGTGACTGGCGCGCCATACTCCCAGCGCAGACCCGCAGTCACGCTGAACTCCGGGTTCACCCTGAAGTCGTCATTGATGAATGCGTCGTAGACCGATTGCCGCAGATACTTGTCCGCATTGCCGTATGCGATCGCGCTGGTGTCGGGAATCCCCAACAGGAAATCCGCGAGGTCCGACCCGCCCGCGTTCGTGCTCGACCGTGTAGCCGCGCCCGTGAACTGAAGGTTGCCGTCGGGATTCGACTGCGTCAGGTAGTTGAACTCGCGCCTGCTAAAGTCGCCGCCAAACTGAATGTTGTGGCGGAATTTGTTCCAGTAAAAGCTGGCCGACAGGCCGTTCGTCTCGTTGCGATTGTAGGAACTCACGCCATCCGACAAGCCCGTGATGCTACTCGAAAACCCCAGCGACGGCGGACCCCAGTACCTCTGGTCCGTGCTGCCCCCAGTGATTCCCGCCGTGGCTTCGATGTTGTTCTTGTTCGCGAAGAACGGCACAAGCTGGCTGCGCGACCGGCTGAACGAGTAGCCCAGATTTCCGGAGAGCCGCTGCGTGAACCGATGGTTCCAGTTGATGCTCGAATTGATCCCCAGCGAGGTCGACGAATCGAGGAAGCCGAAGATGCTCGGGTTGCTCTGCCGCGTGTCGGAAAAATTGAACCGCCCATTCACATTGTTCTTGTTCCCGAACTGCCTCTGCAGCGACAGGCCGACACTATCGATGTGGCTGCTGCTCTTCAGTGGGAGTTGGTAGTTGTATCCCAGCGGATTGCCGGAGATGTTCGGCGTCTGCGGGTAGAGCTTCAGCAACGCCGTCGCTACGGGGCTGACGCATTTGGCGGGAATGATGTTGTTCGCAAACACCGCGGTACCCGAATTGATCTGCGCCTGCGTCATGCCCGGGCCCGGGATCGGGCTCAGCAGATAGGTGTTGCAGTCCTGCGCAACGGTGATCAGGTTGGCCGGAACGTAAATCGCCGTGACATTCGGCAGTTGCGACAGGTTCCAGTTGCCCGAGGCGTCTTCGCCAGTCGGTATCTTGGCCGGCTGGGTGAAATACGAACTGTTCTGCGTCCGCGAATAGTTGAGCCCGAAGTACGGCCCGCGCGGCATCAGGTGAGGGATCTTCAACGGGCCGCCAAAATTCAAGCCCAGCGTGAAGTTGTTGAACTGCGGCTTAACCGATGGGACGCCGGTCACGGAATATGGAGCTGCATCGAGCGCCGAGTTATCCAGCCTCAGGAACAGGTTGGTCTGATACAGCGAACGCCCGCCGTTGCGGTTGTTGCCAAACGCCTGATTCATCGAGAACTGCGACGTTGCCGCGTTGTTCACACTGCCGTTGATGAGGAACCCATCGTTGGCCTGCGCCGCGGTTGCATCCTGCGCAGACGCCATGGACGGAGCTTCCGGAACCGCCGCCGCTGCAACCTGACCGTTTGCCGTCGCGGCGCCTTTGCCGGCCGCAGGAGCGGCCTTGCTCGACGCAGCGGGTGCGGGTGCCCCAGGTTTCGCATCTGAGACATGGGTTGACGGCGCCGTCACGCTCGCGGTCGCCACCGGCGCTGCATCGGCCTTCGCCGGCTTGGCCTCCGCCCGGATCTGGTCCAGGCTCAGCAGCTTCAGTTCAAATGTCCCGGGCGTCGCATTCGGCGCAACCGTGACGTCCTGTTTGACCGGCGCAAAGCCCGTCATCTCGATGTCGATCGTCCACGTTCCGTCCGCCAGGTCGGCAAAGTAATACTTGCCTTGATCATCCGTGATCGCGACGGCCTTTTTGCTGCCCTGCGTCGCCGTCACCGTCACCGTTGTGCCCGGAACCGGCAGCCCGCCAAAGGTAACCTGGCCGCGATACTCAGAGGCCATCGCCGCTGTCGAGACAGCCATCCAGGCAAACACCCACAGGAGCCGGAGATAGTTCACCACGCGCCGCAACGACATTGACCCTCCGCCTCTTGCCCATCGTCCGGAGGCCATCTCGATCACCAAGATCGGGAAACCGTTCGGAGCCTATCTTGCTCATACAGCGCCTGTTTTCCTGCAATGTTGCGACGAGGCACCCTTACCAGCAGATACCGCCTGCGTAAGAGCTATTCCGTCGCCGCCAGGTCGAGCCTTTTTCTTGAATTCGCTATCCATATAACTACGAAGAGAAAGGCCAGCCGGTTCCAGGAGATTCCAAGGGAGATAATGTTTCAGTTAAAGGACGTTTGAGAAGGGTAGTTCGTTCGCTACGCTTCAAGATTTATTTCCTGCGTTCTCGTTCTCTATTAGCCGCGCTAAGTCTTAGAGATATAAGCCTGAATTGGCTTCCTCAGAACGGCGGCTGGTGTACTGCAACACATAGTACACCTATCGCTCGCATTTGCTTCGCATTTCTGCCGACTCTCCAAACTTTTGTCGAACTTGCTCAATTCTCAAGCTCAGCTATACCTATGTAGTGTTCTACACATACATCCTAATACGACCCATCCAGCGCACGCAAGCGACTCCAGCCCAACCCTAGTACGACACTTATCGTATGTCAACCATCCAACCTGTCTCGCACCTCGAATCCTAGTTCTCCGGCGGCCGCTCGACATGATCCACCACAATCCCATTCAGCTCAGCCTTGCTGGATTCAAGTCTCAGACCGAGCTCTTTCAGTCCGTCAAATATCTCCGCGAACTTTGAATCCTCCACGTTCGCCGTCTTCGGGTCGTAGTGCAGAAATGGCATCGTGAGCTGGACGTCGTACATGCCCGACAGCCCGGTCTTGTCGACGACTTCGCGGTCCAGCCGTGCCCCGAGCCCATCCGCCAGGCCCGCCATCGTCGTGCCCTGGTAGTACGCCACGTCCGGGCCCACCCAGGTCACATCCCGCCCCTTAAACACCCGTCCGCCAGCCAACTTCGTCTCTTCGTCCGCTTGGTACTCCTTCAGCTTCGGCCCAATTTTCAGCCCACCCTTCGCCACCACCAGCGCATACACCGGATGTGTTGTCGTATCAGCGTGCATCTTCAGATTCAGTACCTCGGCCAACATCTCCCGCACCATCACCCTCTTTGCGTCGAGGCTCGTCTTCCGCCATACCGCAACGTCTTCCGGCGCAACCTTCGCCTGAAAATCGTACGCATCGGTGTCCACCCACACCGGCTCGCCGCTCAACCGGAAAGGCTGCTTCCCCGCGTACGCGAACGAGAGAATCCGCCCGATCGTCTGGCAGTGATACCCAATCGAGTCCCCATCCGGCGGCATAATCGTAATCTTCATCGTCAGCGCAATCCCCTCCTTGCAGGGCTTGAACGACACCACATCGAAGTGGATGTGCGGTGGGGAAGGCTCATCCTCCGCATCCACCACAGCCGGCGGCTGCGCGGCAGGCTTCGACGCACCTCCACTACTCGCCTGCGCCAACGCACAGGACGCGGCGATCGCGATCGACAAAGCCACCACTAGCAACGCTCGAACATCTCCACGCATTCCTCGAACCTCGAACCTGGTACCTCGAACCTTACTCCTGGTTCTCCGCCGGGCGCTCCACGTGGTCGACGATGATCTGGTCGATCACGCCGGTGCTCTTCACCATCTGCAAGCCCAGCGCCTTCAGCCCTTCAAACATCGAGGGCGCATCCGACATGTCCTGCAACTGCTGCGGCAGCGGCGCATACGGAATCGGCACCGTGAAGTTGTACGCTCCCGGCAGCCCCGTCTTGTCGATCACCACGCGCCCCGCGCGGTTCGGCCCCGAAAGCGAGTTCACCAACTCCGCCATGGTCGTGTCCTGGCACACCAGCGTGAACGGGTCGAACCAGCTCAGCACCTTGCCCGTGAGCACCTGCCCGCCGGGAGCCTTCACCGTGTCGCCCGGCTGATACTCCGTCAGCTTCGACCCGCCCTTTGCCACGATCAGGTCATACACCGGATGCGGTTCCGTATCCTGGTGCACCTTCAGCTTCAGCACATCGGCAAGCAGCGTCGCCACCATGGCGCGCTTGTCGGTCAGCGTCATCTGCTTCCACTCGGCCACATCTTCCGGCGCCACCTTCGCCGTGAACTCATACAGATCGGTCTTCGCCCACTCCGGCTCTCCCGAGATCGACACGTAGCCCTTGCGCGCGATGTGCGCAAACAGGATCAGCCGCTCGATCGGCACACCGTGGTAGGCGATGAAGTCGCCCTCCACCGGCAGGTCGACCCGCGTGGGCCCCTGCCGCTCCGTGCGCCGGAACGAGACTACATCGAACGAGATCGGTTTCAGCCCCGGCGTCAGTTGCGGTCCCAGGCCCGCGTTCTGCGCGGCGGTGCTATTTGGGTCCACCGCCGTCTTGGCTCTGGCGACAGGCTTTCCTTCGCTGATGTCTTTGTACGTGGACGCAATCTTGTCATGATCGGCGTTGATCACGGTGCCGTCCTTCAACGTCACCTGCTCCACGAATGCGATGAAGTCCTTCACGTCCGCGCGCACCGGCGCGTTCTGGCTGCCGAGCTGGAAGTTGTTGTTCGTGCCTGCCCCACCCTGCACCGTCTGCACCTCGCCCTGGTGGAATTCGAGGCTGCCAGTGGGCAGCACGTACGCCCATCCCATGCGTACGGAGACGATGACCTGCGCGCTCCGGCTGATCACCTGCACGCTCTGCAGCCAGTCCGTCGTCCCGTGGATCGCGAGGGTGATCTCCGCCGCGAACCCGGGCTGCGGCAGATCGATGATCCCGGGGCCGTCAGTCTTCTTTCCCCGCGAACTCAACGTCGCCTGCGGGAAATGAAACACCTGAGGCGGAGGCGCCGGCGCGCCACCCGCATCCTGCCGCGCCAGCACATAATTCGCCTTCGTGTTGTCCTGCGCGCTCGCTGGACGCAGTATGTTTTCGAACGCGGTTTCCACTGCGGCAAGATACCCCGCCGGCGGCGGCGTCCCTGAGGCAGCCCCATCAACGCTCGGCTTCTCCGCCGACTCGATCACATAGGTCTTCACTGGAGCCTTGCGCGACTCCAGCCTCAGGCCGAGTTGGTCCTCGATCTGATCCAGCAGCGGCGGCGCGTCTTTCTCGCGCGACTGCTTGAATGTGAAGTCATAACTGCCCTTCAGGCCCGTCTGGTCCACCACCATGCGATCGACCCGAGCATTCGCAACGATCTCAATCATTAGCGTGCTGATCGGGATCGCGTTGCCGGTCCACGTGCTGCCCGTCATCATGAACGATCCCGGCAGGGCCTTCGTTCCCGGATCGCCGCTCTTCTCCCACGCCTCCAGCGCCAGCGGATCGAGATTTGCCGGCGGCGCATCGACCACCTTCAACTTCGCCCCGCCCTTCACCTGCACCAGCGCATACACCGGCGTCACGCGTGTCTCGCTCCGCAGCTTCACGTGAAACCGCTCCGCCAGCAGCGTGCGAATCATCGGCCGGATCCGGTCTTGCCGCTGCGCATCGGAAAGCGGGCCCCACGTCGCAACTTCCGCGTCCTCCACCTTCGCGTTGATGTCGAACTCCTGCGATCTCACCCAGTCCGGCCCGCCCTCTACCATGCCGCTGCCAATGTGCGGAAGGTAGGCGAAATAGATCAGCCCCTCCACCGTCTCCCGCATAATCGCGACCCTGCCCGAAGGCTTCAGCGCAACCCCCATCGACCCATTGTTCCCCGCACTCGTTGGCCGGATGCTCGCCACCTCAAAGGCCGGCGCATCCGCCACAGCATCGGGCTTCGGCGCTTCCAAACTCTTCTCCGTCTGCGCGCCCACCGCCGTCAGAATCGCCTGCACCGGCTTCGGTACGAGAATCATCGCTTCAAATCTCCGCGCCGCCTTCGCCTGCCCCAGCACAATTGGCACCGCAACCACAACCATCCCAACCGCAACCAGCAGCAGCTTCTTCCCCAGCGTCAGTTTGCGCACCACGCGCTCGGTCATGATCTCGATCACGCGCTTCTTCAGGTCCGCGCCCGTCACGCCCGACACGCACTCCAGCGGCGACTGCACGCAGAACTCGCACACCTTCAAAATGCTCTCCGCGTACACCTCCGGCTGCCTGCAGAGCCGCGACACCTCTTCATCGCACGCGCGCTCGCGCTCCTCCACCAGCCGCGCGCCCACCCACCACACCATTGGATGAAACCAGAAGACGGCCTCGACGAACATGTGCAGCGCAGCGGTCAGATTGTCGCGCCGCCCCACATGGCACACCTCATGCGCGAGGATCGCTTCCAGATGCGCGTCGTCCAACCGGTGCGATATTCCCGTCGGCCACGCCAGCACCAGCCGCACAATCCCAAATACCCCCGGCTCCATCGACGACGCGGAGACTCGCAACTCGATCGGCCGCTTCAGCCCCGCTGCGCGTTCCGTCCGCCGCAGCAACCCAATCTCACGCCCTTCTCCCACCGGCGCCGCCTCACGCATCGTCCGCGCAATCCGCCTCCAGCGCACGCACCACAACACCAGCACGGCCGCAAATCCCGCAAACCAAACCGCACCGCCCACCAGCGGAAGCACAGGAACCACGCGAGCCACAAACCGGGGTGCCCCAGGTCTCGCGTCTGAGACCTGGGTTGCTGCCACTGGAGCGGGTGGCCCATTCGTGACAGTCTCACCGTCACGGGTGGGATCCACAGCTCTCGCAACTACAACCCGCTTCCCCTGCGCAACCGGAGCCGCCTCATCCGTCGCACTAAACGGCTCGCTGACATCTTCCACCGCAACATACATCCCCGCGTTCGTGGACGCGGCCGCCGCACGCGGCTTCACCCAGTGGCTTGCGATGCCCGCCAGCAGCACAAACGGCAGCAGCAGCTTAACCGACGCCGACATCCAGATCCAGTACCGCGCCCGCGCCTGATTCTTCTTCAGCGCCAGCGCCAGTCCCGCCGCCACCGCCGCGAACGCGGTCGACTGCCAGAGATGATTCGCCAGCGCCGGAGCGAACGAAATAACAACGCCCGTCAGAGAAACAACACCCGCCATCATGTCTTACCTCCGCGGTCTTGCGTCGCTGCCTTCGCTGACTCGCTGACTTGCTGACTTGCTGACCCGCTAACTAGCCGACTTGCTGTCTCTCGCCGCATCCTTCAGCGCCTTCTCGGCTTCCTTCACATCCTGCAACGTCAGCTTACCCGTCTCGATCAGCCGCGTCATCACCGGCTGCGTGCGTCCACCGAACAGCGCGAGCAGGTCGTCCACCAGTCTGCGCTGCGCCGCATCGCGCGTAACCGTCGCCGCGAAGATATGGAAGTTGCCCACCTTCTTCACCCGCCGCACCACGCCCTTCGCCTCCAGCCGGTACACCGTCGTCTGGATGGTCGTATACGCAGGTCGGCCCTTCTCCGGAAACGCCTCCTGCACCTCGCGGATCGACGACTCGCCGCTCGTCCACAGCGTCTCCATGATCTGCAGTTCCAGCTTGGTCAATTTCGGTCCGGGCATGGCGTTCGACTCCTCCGTCTTCGCATCTACTATATGCGTACGAGACGCTACCACGGCTGTATGACAATTTGCAAGCGACCACGGACTGCGGTCCATCTGGAAGGACATTCAGTCAATCGAAGGCCTTCGACTTCGTTCACGCCGGAGGCAACGGGGGCCCAATACGAGACCAAGAATTCTTCTTAGACTCTTGAAGCCGATAATCGCACGCCCAATCAGCCCAAAAGTTGTTTCCGCCGGTTGAGAGCCCTGAAGGCACGTCCGGTCCAGCCTTGAACCTCGAACCCCGAACCTGCTATGCTATATGCGTACTATCGAATATACGTATGTAATCTCGGAGCACCTAATGCCAGACTCGCTGTGCCGCTTCAAAGCCGACATCTTCCAGGCGCTCGCCCACCCTACCCGCATCGCGATCATGGAACTCCTTGAAAAGGGGGAGCTTTCCGCCGGTGAGTTGATGGAAAAACTCGGAATCGAGCAGGCCAACGTCTCGCAGCACCTGGCCGTGCTCCGCGCCAAGCAACTCGTCGTCAATCGCAAGGCCGGCAACCAAGTCTTCTACTCCGTCCGCGACCCCATCATCCTCAAGGTCCTCGCCCTGATGCGCCGCTATTTCTACACGCACCTTCAGGAAGCGATGGATCTGCTGGGCGAGATGGAACAGAAGCCTGAGGTCCATTCTTGAGTCTTTCCGCCATATCCGGCGCCGCGTCGTACGTGGCCGCGCACGAGCTGCGCCTTTTGCTGTCGCTTCTAACCGCCTGGGTGGCGATCGGAGTCATAGGCCTGCCCACACCACGCGGCGGCCGCTTCGTCGCGCGCGTGCTCTTCCCGCTGGGCGCGCTGATCTGTGTGCTCATCGCGATTCTGGCGGCAGTCTTCCTCATCTCCGGGCAGGCGGCGCAGGTGCAAATCCTTCCACTCGGTCTGCCGGACCTGCCCTTCCACCTTCGCCTCGACGCCTTAGCCGCCTTCTTCCTGCTGGTCCTGGGCGTGGCTGGCGCCGGAATCTCGATCTTTTCCGCCGGATACTTTCGCGCCGGCGAAGGCACCTCGCCCGGCATGATGGGCCTGCAGTATCACGTGTTTCTCGCCAGCATGGCCATGGTCATCCTCTCCGACGACGCCTACCTCTTCATGGTCGCGTGGGAGACGATGGCGCTGACCTCCTACTTCCTGGTCACCTCGCAGCACCGCATCCCCGAGATTCGCCGTGCCGGATTCCTCTATCTTCTGATGGCCCACGTCGGCGCGATCTGCATCCTGCTCTGCTTCGGAGTACTGCAAGGCGGAAGCTGGCAGTTCACCTTCGACAGCATGCGCCACGCATCGCTCACACCGCTGCTCGCCACCACCGCCTTCCTGCTCGCCCTGCTCGGCTTCGGCGCCAAGGCAGGACTGGTCCCGCTGCATGTCTGGCTTCCCGAGGCCCATCCCGCGGCGCCTTCGCCCGTCTCCGCCATGATGAGCGGCCTGATGCTGAAGACCGCGGTCTACGGAATGCTGCGCGTCAGCTTCGACCTGCTGCATGTGCGCTTCTGGCAGTGGGGCGTGCTGGTGCTCGCGCTCGGACTCTTTTCGGCGATATACGGAGCGGCCTTCGCGGCAGTGCAGTCGGACATGAAGCGCCTGCTCGCGTACTCGTCGATCGAAAACATTGGCATCATCTTTACCGGCATCGGCCTGGCAATCCTGTTTGAGACCTGCCACCTGCCCCTGTTTGCGGCGCTTGCTCTGTGTGCCGCGCTGGTCCATTCGCTGAACCATGCGCTGTTCAAGAGCCTGCTCTTCCTCACCACCGGCTCGGTGCTGCACGCCACCGGCCAGCGCAATCTCGGCAAGCTGGGCGGGCTGATCCGCCGCATGCCCTGGGTCGCGAGCATCGCGCTCATCGGCACGCTCGCCATCGCCGGCCTGCCGCCGCTCAACGGCTTCGTCTCCGAGTGGCTGCTGCTGCAGGCCTTCCTCTTCACGCCGCAGATTCCGCACGCCTTCGTCAACATGTTCATTCCGCTCGGCGCTGCAGTGCTGGCGCTGACCGCCGCTCTCGCCGCCTACGTGATGGTGAAGTTCTACGGCGTGGTCTTCCTCGGCCAGCCGCGCGAGGCCGCTCTCGCCGAGGCCCATGACGCCAACTGGCTGGAACGAATCGGCCTCGCCTGGCTTGCGCTGGGTTGCATTCTCGTCGGCGTGATTCCTCAACTCGCCTTGCGGCCGGCAGCAGCCGTTACCGGCAAGCTGCTCGGCCAGAGCATAGTGTCCACCGCATCCCTATGGTGGATCGCGCCGATCGCACCGCAGCAAGCCTCGTACAGCGGCGTGATTCTGCTCTTCGGAATCGTCGGCGTAGTCGGCGTCACCTTCCTGCTGGTCCGCATGTTAGCCCACGGCCGCATGCGTCGCGTCCCCACCTGGGATTGCGGCTACCCACACCAGACCGCACGCATGCAGGACACGGCGGAAGGCTTCGGCCAGCCCATCCGGCACATGTTCGGCGCATTCTTCCGCATGGAGCGCGATCTGCCAACGCCCACCGACAACCCTCCGCGCTATCGCATTCGCATTGAAGACCGCCTCTGGCGCGCCCTCTATCTGCCCATCGCGCGCGCCACGCAGAAGCTCGCCGACATGGTGGGCGTCCTGCAAGGCGGAAGCCTATCTATATATCTCCTCTGCAGCTTTCTCACGCTGATCGTCCTGCTGGTGTTTGTCCTATGAGAGCCATCACCATCATTCGCCAATTCGGAGAAGTCGTGCTGGCCATCGCCATGGCTCCGCTGTTCGCGGGATGGATCGCACAGTGCCGCGCCTGGATGCAGAATCGCTCTGCGCCGCCCCTGCGCCAACCCTACCGAATGCTGCGCAAGCTCTTCGACAAAGATGTCGCGCTGGCCACCGATGCGTCCGCACTCCTTCGCCTGACGCCGTACATCCTGTTCGGCACCATGGTCCTCGCAGCCGCGATCATCCCGTCCATCGCGACCGACCTCCCCTTCGCCCGCGCAGCCGACGCCATCGCCCTTATCGGCCTCTTCGCCACCGCACGCGTCTTCCTGGCGCTCGCGGCCATGGACATTGGCACCGCTTTCGGCAGCATGGGCGCCCGCCGCGAGATGATGGTCGGCTTCCTCGCCGAGCCCGCGCTGCTGATGGTTCTCTTCAACGCCTTCCTGCTCTTCGGCAGCACCGCGTTGCCCTCGCTGGTCGACGGCTACTCCGCCCACCGAAGCATCATCGACCCCAGCGTAATCTTCGCGGCCGTCGCCTTCGTCATGGTGCTGCTGGCCGAGAACGCGCGCATCCCTATCGACAATCCGGCCACACATCTCGAACTCACCATGATCCACGAAGCGATGCTGCTCGAATACTCCGCTCGCCATCTCGCGCTCGTCGAGTGGGCCTCCAGCCTCAAGCTCTTCAACTACGCCTGCATCGGCTTCGCGCTCTTCATTCCCTGGGGCATCGCCACCCATGGGGCCGACGGAGCCGCAGCGCTGCTCATCTCCATCGCCGCGCTGCTGGTCAAACTCATCGTCGCCGGCGCAGGACTGGCGCTGATCGAATCCTTCTCCGCCAAGCTGCGCATCTTCCGCGCGCCGGAGTTCCTCGCGATGGCGTTCCTGCTCGCCGTCCTCGGCCTGCTGGTCCATCTACTTCTGGGGGCAAAACTAGCATGAACACCCACGCCTACACCGTCCCCATCCTTAATCTGCTGGCGGGCTGCCTGCTGCTCATCTCCTTCGCGATGCTCTCGCGCCGCCGCACCCAGCGCCTCATCAACCTCTTCGCATGCCAGGGCGGAATCCTCTTTCTCTCCACCTGCCTCATCGCGCACAGCTCCGGCCTGAAGGAGCTCTACTACTCCGCCGCCCTCACCCTGCTTCTCAAAGTCATCGGACTGCCGCTGATCCTGCACCGCCTGATCAACCGTCTCGGCGCGCAATGGGACTCGGAAACCATGGTCAACATTCCCATCACCATGCTCGTCGGCCTGGTGCTGGTCATCTTCGCGTTCGGCCTCGCGCAACCCATCAGCATGATGGCGACTACCATCACGCGCAACACGCTCGGCATCGCGCTCGCCGTCATCCTGCTCTCGTTCCTGATGATGATCACGCGCCGCAAAGCCGTCACCCAGGTCATCGGATTCCTCGCCATGGAGAATGGCCTCTTCTTCGCGGCCACCAGCGCGACTTACGGAATGCCCATGGTCATTGAACTCGGCATCGCGCTCGACGTGCTGGTTGGCGTCTTCATCCTCGGCCTGTTCTTCTTCCAGATTCGCGAGCAATTCGAAAGTCTCGATCTGCGCAACATGGAAAATCTCAAGGAGGATTGAAGTGGAATTACTCGCAGTACTCGGCCTGCCCCTCCTCGGATTTCTGTTGCTCGCGCTGTTCGGGGCAAAGCGCGCCGCGCCGGAGTTGAACGTCGCCATCAGCTTCGCGACCCTCGTCGCCGCCGCGCTGCTGGTCCTGCGCGTGGAACGGCACGGCCCAATCCTGGTCTGGCACGATCAATTCTTCGTCGACGCCTTCAACGTATTCCTCGTCGGACTCACCGCCTTCGTCGGCTTCACCACCGCACTCTTCTCCCGCCCCTACATGCGCATCGAGGAGCTCCACGGCCGCCTGACTCCGAAGCGCCTGCGCCTCTATCACGCGATGTACCAACTCTTCATGGCCGCCATGCTGCTCGCGCTGCTCACCAACAACATGGGCCTGCTCTGGGTCGCGATGGAAGCTGCCACGCTCTCCACCGTGCTGCTCGTCTCGCTCTATCGCACCCGCGCCAGCCTCGAAGCCGCATGGAAGTACTTCATCCTCTGCGGCGTCGGCATCGCGCAAGCCCTCTTCGGCACCATCCTTTTGTACTTCGCGGCGGAAAAAACGCTGGGCCGCGAAGGCATGACCGCTCTCCTATGGACCCACCTCAACGCCGTGAAGGGTCAACTCGAGCCGCGCGTCCTCGGCCTCGCCTTCGTCTTTCTCCTCGTCGGATACGGCACCAAGGTCGGTCTCGCGCCGCTACATAACTGGCTGCCCGATGCTCACGCCGAGGGCCCCACGCCAGTCTCCGCGGTCCTCTCCGGCCTGCTGCTGAACGTCGCGCTCTACGCCGTCATTCGCTGCAAGGTGCTGGTCGAAGGCTCGATCGGCTACACGCTTCCCAGCCGCATGCTGATGGGCTTCGGCCTGCTCTCCGCCGTACTCGCCGCGTTCTTCCTCTGGCGCCAGCGCGACATAAAACGCCTCTTCGGATACTCCTCCATTGAGCATATGGGCATCATCACCTTCGCCTTCGGACTCGGCGGCCCGGTCGCCAACTTTGCGGCGCTGCTGCACATGACCGTGCATTCCCTCACAAAATCCTCCATCTTCTTCACCGCGGGGCACGCCTCGCAGAAGGCCGGCACGCAGCAAATGGACGGCATCCGCGGCCTGCTCGGCACCAGCCCGACCATCGGCTGGGGACTCATGCTCGGCTCCCTCGCGATCCTCGGCATGCCGCCGTTCGGCGTCTTCGCCAGCGAGTTCCTCATCCTCACCACCGCCATGCGCGAACATCCATGGACCACTCCATTCCTCCTGATCGCGCTCGGCGTCGCATTCGCCGCCATCTTCAGCCGCGTGCAGCCGATGGTCTTCGGCGATAGCGACGCTCAGGCCCTGCCGCACTCTCCAGCACTGGTGCCCGTCTTCGTGCATCTAGCGATGGTGCTCATGCTCGGCGTCTACATGCCCCCCGCCCTCGCCGACTGGTACCGCGCCGCCGCAAGGCTGATCGGATGAGACGCCTATGACTGAATCCCTCAAATCGCTACCAATCGCGCTTCCCGCGAACATCGCCTGCAGCCATGCGAGTCTCGGCGCTGTGCACTGGCAGCGTGCCATGGCAGAATTAAGAACCACCGGCGCAACCTTCCTCACACTCTGGGGTGCGGATGACTGTGACCAGAACGGTTGCTTTTCAATCCACGCAGCGTTCCTGACGCCTGCAGGCGTGGAGGTGTTTAGCCACGACATCGAGAACGTTACAAATCCCACCTACCCGAGCATCGCCCATCTTTTTCCTGCCGCCGCCCGCATGGAACGCGCCACCCGCGACCTCCTCGGCATCGTGAGCACCGCTCCCGAGCAGCAACCCGACCAGCGCGGCTGGCTCCGCCACAACGCCTGGCCCGCCAACGTCTACCCCCTCCGCCGCGACACCCCCGAACCTCGAACCCCGAACCTCGAACCCAGCACTCCTTACCCCTTCGTCCAGGTAGAAGGCGATGGCGTTCATGAGATCGCCGTCGGCCCGGTCCACGCGGGCATCATCGAGCCCGGACACTTCCGCTTCTCCGTCGTAGGCGAAAAGGTCCTGCGCCTCGAAGAGCGTCTCGGCTACACCCACAAAGGCGTCGCCAAGCTCTTCGAAACGCTGCCACAGAAAGAGGGCCACCGCCTCGCCGCGCGCGTCTCCGGAGATTCCGCCGTCGCCTTTTCCTGGGCCTACTGCGCCGCGCTCGAAGCCATCACTGCAACCGCCGTCCCTGGTCGCGCGGCCAACCTCCGCGCCCTCGCCCTCGAACACGAGCGCCTCGCGAATCATCTTGGCGACCTCGGCGCGCTCGGCAACGATGCGGGCTTCGCCTTCGGGCTGACCCAATTCTCGCGCCTGAAGGAAGATCTCCTCCGCGCCAACATCGAAGCCTTTGGAGCACGCTACCTTTTCGATTACATTCTCCCCGGCGGAGTCGCCGCCGACCTTCCTCAACCGGCCTACGCTCATCTCGTGCACCTCTATCGCACGCTGGAGTACGAAGTCGCAGACCTGCAATCCATCTACGACGAACACGGAGGCCTGCAGGACCGATTCCGTGAAGCCGGCCTGCTTAGCCACGACCTCGCGCACGGCCTCGGCGCCATCGGCCTCGTCGCGCGCGCCTCCGGCATCGCCAACGACCTCCGCGCCGACCACCCATGGGCGCCCTACGACAAGCTGGTAACACAAATAGTTACAGAGACCGGGGGCGACGTTGCGGCGCGCGTGCTGCTGCGCTTCCACGAGATCTTCGAGTCGCTCCGCCTCTGCCGAGCGCTGCTGGCCGACCTCTCCCACACCTCAGTCGAAGCAGGGCCGATCGCGACCGTCATCCCAGTCGCCGAACCCAACCGCCTCGGCATTGGAGTTATCGAAGGCTGGCGCGGCCCCGTAATGATCGCCCTCGAAACCGGCCCCAATGGCTCCATCCGCCGCTGCCACGCGCACGATCCATCCTGGCAGAACTGGCCGTTGATCGAATACGCCATCCTCGGCAACATCGTTCCCGACTTTCCGCTCATCAACAAATCGTTCAACCTGTCCTACAGCGGACAGGACGGCTGAGGCAAACCATGATCAACACACTATCGCGCATGATCCGCACCGGAATCCTCACCGAGCCCCTCCCGCCGACGGTCGAAGGCCCTCCCTCAGTCGAAGCCCTGCAGCACGATCTGTGGAAGATCCTCGGCCGCGCCCTCTGCATTCGCCACGTCGATGCGGGCTCCTGCAACGGCTGCGAGCTTGAGATTCACGCGCTCAACAACCCGTACTACAACCTCGAAGGGGCCGGCATCAAATTCGTCGCCAGCCCACGCCACGCCGACCTGCTGCTGGTCACCGGCCCGGTCTCCGTCAACATGGAGGAAGCGCTGCGCCGCACCTACGACGCCATCCCCAACCCCAAACTCGTCATCGCCATCGGAGATTGCGCCACGTGTGGCGGAGTCTTCGGGCATAGCTACGCCAGCCGCGGCGGCGTCACCAGCGTCATCCCCGTAGACCGCACCGTCCCAGGCTGCCCGCCAACCCCCACGGCAATCCTGGCCGGCATCCTGCAAGCCCTCGCCGCCTGCTGACCACCAGGGTGCCCCATGATCACCGAGCCGCAGGCGAGGTTATCGTGGGGCTACTCACTTCGCCGCCCCGCATCTCTTAGCAGTCTCGCCTTTCGGATTAGCGTGGGGCTTTAGCCCCGGGCCTTCTCTTCGCCGCGACGAATCGCCCTTTCGGCACACTTCACGCTCCCGGAAGGTAGTTGCGCCGCTCATCCGATTCGGCAATGCGCTTCAGCAGTTGAAATCTTCGCTGCATCAGGTTACGGATGTGCGGGATCATGATGTATTTCCCGACAAGCCGGCCGGCCAATCCCAGCGGCAGCGAGAAGCGCACGGTGTCCTTCAACAGAACCTGCCCGCCGATCTCCGTAAACTCGTGGTCGTGCTGGAACGATTTGAAGCGTCCAGCGACCATGACGTCCCGGAAAAATCGGTTGGGCTCGAAGACGGAGATGAACGAGACGTGGCGCTGCGGCACACCGAGCTGCCAACCCTTCCAGCAGATATAGTCTCCGCCAACCACCAGGCCGGAGGTTCGCTCGCCGCGGGTTCCGGCAACGGGATGCACCTTCAACTCCCGCTCCACGATCGCAAGACTCGTCGAGAGCAGGAAGCAGCGCTCGATCGGGGCAATGACGTGGATGCTGTCCTTGACGACGAACATGGATGCAAGGGTGAGCTCCGAGCCGTATCAGAACAACGCGGTCCGTCCATCTCTGTTGACGCGATCGAAACAGACTTGCCCTATTTCAACCCTCAGGGTCCCGCGTCGCTATAGCTCAGTCGTCCGAGTGCTGTTGAGGCTCGTGGCGCGCGCAACGAATTCATCAAGCGTCACACTGCCCTGGTCGCCCTTGCCCCGCGTCCGCACGCTCACGCTGTTCGTCGTGGATTCCTTATCGCCAAGGATCAAAATGAACGGAACCTTCTGCAATCCGAAGTCACGAATCTTCGCGTTCATCTTTTCATTCCGCGCATCGAGTTCCACACGCAAACCCGCAGCCTCAAGCGTCGCCTTCACCTGCTCCGCATACGCAAGATGCTTCTCACTCGAGATCGGCACCAGCCCAACCTGCACCGGCGCAAGCCACAGCGGAAAGGCCCCCGCGTAGTGCTCGATCAGCACGCCGAAGAATCGCTCCACGCTCCCAAATAAAGCGCGATGCACCATCACCGGCCTGTGCAACTCGCCGTCCTCTCCCTTGTACTCCAGCTCGAAGCGCGCGGGCAGATTGAAGTCGAACTGCACCGTCGAGAGCTGCCACATGCGGCCCAGCACGTCGACCAGCTTGATGTCGATCTTCGGCCCGTAGAACGCGGCCTCGCCGGGGATGGTGCGATATGGAATCGACTTTCGGTCGAGGACATGTTTCAGCGAGTCGGTAGCCTGGTTCCAGTGGTTCGCGGAGCCGGTGTAGTCCTGCGGTTTGGCCGGATCCCAGGTGGAGAGTTCGATCTTGAATTCGCTGAACCCAAACGTCTGCAGCACCGACT
>OBLU010002461.1_pt1 | contig 17050 bp, 15 predicted proteins | sample 1518681 | NCBI WGS metagenome assembly OBLU01 (sample SAMEA3539304, study PRJEB22396) | soil metagenome | biome: tundra; feature: field; material: soil | place: USA | collected 2010-05 | depth 0.15 m | reverse complement strand
GGCAATTGGGCTTTTCCCTCCTGCCCTCTAGCACTCCTCACTCCGTATTACGATCATGCGCCTCGACCGCGCTATCAGCCTAAACCTCGTCCAGCCCTTCCGACGGGTGAGGTTCAAGGTTCAAGGTTCAAGGTTCAAGGTTCAAAGTTCCGCCCCTTCTCTCAACCCTCAACCCTCAACCATCAACTCAAAATGGCGTGTGCCCATCCTGATGTACCACTGCATCTCCGACGACCCCGAGCCCGGCGTCTCCCCTTATTACAAGGTGAACACCAGCCCCGCCGTAGGCAGCACAGGGCCTTTTTCAAAGAAAGCGGCTAGCGTGCGCAATGAACAATCAGCATCGGCCAATCCCAACACCGTTGCAGTTGGCCCGGATGTTTCCATTTGCATCGCAAATTGGAACACCCGAGATTTACTGGCGAAATGCCTGAAGAGTCTGCAAGAGTTGACTACTGGCGTAACATATGAGGTCATCGTCGTTGATAATGCGTCCAGTGACGGGTCAGTCGAGTTGCTCCGTAATGAATTTCGCTGGTGCATTGTTAAGAAGAGCCCGCTGAACCTTGGTTTTGCTCGGGCCAGTAATGAGGCCTGGCGTGCCGCAAGGGGAAAATACATTCTGTTCCTGAACCCTGACACGCGACTTGCCACCAATGCGCTAAAGGGGATGGCGGACTTTTTGGATCGGAATCCGGAGTTCGGGACGGTTGGGTGCCGTTTGCTGAACCCCGATGGTTCGGTGCAGTTTAGTTGCGCGCGTTCATTCCCGACTCCCCTGAAGCAATTAAATTATCTTTCCCTGCTATACCGGATAAAGCCAAAGTCCACTGTTTTCTCCACCTCCGATCTTTCCCATTGGGACCACTTGAGCTCCCGTGAAGTCGAGTGTCTGTCGGGCGCCTGCCTCATGGTAAGGAATGACATCCTCCAGAAAATCGGCGCGTTTGACGAAAGGTACTTCATGTATGCAGAAGATGTGGACCTCTGCTTTAGAATCAGGCAATCGGGGTGGAAAATCTTCTACCTTTCTGACCAAATAATATGGCATTTTGCAGGGTCTTCTTCGGGTAAAAGGAAGAATCCCTATTTTGCTTCTATTCTTCCTAAAGACACCGAATACCAGTTTCTCCGCAGGCAGCGTGGTTTTTTTTGCGCCTTCCTTTATCGAGTGGCCACAGGAGTTGGGTGTTTGTGCCGGGTGGCATTATCGGCCTCAGCCATGGTGGGGGCGACCTTCACGCTTCGCGCCTCCGTCCGTGGTGATGCTCGATATGCAATGCGGAAGTATATCGGGCTCTTCTACTGGGCTGTTGGGTACCTCAAGGCGGAAGAACTAATCTCGGATACAGAGAACCCTTAAAGATGCAGCCCAAATACGTTATTATCACACCCGCTTTCAATGAGGAGAGCAGAATCAAGGCTCTTGTGGAATCGGTCAGCCGGCAAACCATTTTACCTGCAGAATTCATCATTGTTGATGATTCCTCTCGGGATGGCACTTTTCGGGTGGCCTCGGAATTAGCTCGCCAATTCCCCTGGATTCGAGTTATTCGCAGGGAGAAACCCGGTGGGTATGACCTGGAGGACGCAAGCGAGGCAAAAGCCTTTTTGTACGGCCTCCAACAGGTGGATTTCGCTTGGGACTTTTTGTCCAAGCTGGACGCGGACATCACCCTTGAATCAGACTATTTTGCCCGCTTGCTCGCTCTGTTTGACCAGCGGCAGAGGCTTGGGATCGCCAGCGGGGCGTGTTTCGAGCTTCGCAAGGGGTGCTGGGTCGAGGAGAAGGTCAATCCTCAGCACGTTCGCGGAGCCGCCAGGGTGTACCGAGCGGCATGTTATAAGGAAGTAGACGGGATCGTTACCAAGCTCGGATGGGATGTCGTAGATTTACTCCGGGCAAGAATCGCAGGCTGGGAGACGAGGTGCTTTCCTGAACTGCAGGTCAGGCACCATGTCGCCACAGGAACCAAGGCGGGTTTTATCCGGGGCAGGCTGCGATCGGGACGGGAGGAAAACCTGCTTGGCACCCACCCCTTATTCTTGTTCGCTAAACTCATCGGCCAATCAATTTGGCCGCCCCGCGCAAGCGCACTTGCCTCAGCCCCGCTTATCCTCTGGGGCTACGTGCGCAGCCTGATGCGTCGCGAGAAACGGGTGGTCACTCCTCGGGAAATGCGGCACCTCCGAAAAGAGCAGATGTCGCGATTTCATATATGGCCATCGTCCAAGCTTGTGGCGGCCATCCAGCAGCCCTGACCTCCTGATATGAACGACATTACGATCGGGATTTTGGGCTGCGGCCTCATTGCGGACACACATGTGGAAGCGATCCTGGATTCGGTGCCGAACGCCAGAATTATAGCCTGTGATCCTCTGCCCGGAAAAGCCGCATTGCTTCAGAAAAAGTATTGTTTGCACGGCTCATGCCAATCTCTGCAGCAACTGCTGCAGACCCCTGGGCTTTTTTCGGTGCATATCCTGACTCCTCCGCAACTTCATTTCCAGAATACCAGGGAGTGCCTGGAGGCCGGGATGCATGTGCTGGCTGAAAAGCCCTTGGTATTGTCCGTTGCAGAGGCCCGCCACCTCTTCGGTCTGGCCCAAAGCCGCGGACTTCGTCTCACGGTTGACCACAGCGTCGTTTTCCAACCTTGTGTTGCGAAGGCTTTAGAGGCTCATCGGGCTTCGGGGTCGGCTTGCGTTCATATCAACAGCGTATTCGGAATCGACGACTCGAATGCCTTCAGGAAGCTGGCAAACTCCCACTGGAAGCGTTCACTCGTCGGAGGCACTGTGGTTGACACCATTATCCACCCAATTAGCCTTGCGGCGGCATTGACCGGACCCGTGCATGACGTTTCGGTTCACAAATGCTATGACCAGGGGATGCTAACGGACTTGCGGATTACCTGGTCCGGGGAGAAATGTTCCGCCTCTGTTTTGGCGTCCACCCGTGGCCGGCCCTTCCGCCGGACGACTGAAATCATTTCGCAGTCGGCCACCTATTTTATCGACCATTCAACCGAGACCCTTGCGGTGGTTGATGATGGTTTCGGTCCACGCAGCCTGCGCAAGCTCCACCGGAATTTCGAGCTTGGTCGGCAGATTATCGGAGGCACCCTCAAGACGGTTTGGTCGGTGGCCCGAAAGCACCTAAAGCAAAATCCGGGCGCGCGGAATTTGATCGCTGCTTTCTACAGGAGCCTGGAGTCCGGCGGCGTGAATCCGACGCCCGAGCCGGATGTGCTGGCTGCGACTGACGTGCTGGAACGTGCCTTAAGTCAGCTTTCAGAAACCCACGTTTTGTCTGCGAGAAAGGAGAATGTGCCGTCGCCGATTCCGCAAGCGGACCGGCGTCCGATTCTCGTGACCGGGGCTTCGGGGCTCCTGGGTCGGGATATCTGCCAGGCTCTCTCAGCCTCCGGCTTTCCCGTGCATGCACAGGTTCGCCGCAGCCACGGAAGTGATCAAATTGGAGGCCCCGGGATAGAGCGCATCTTCTGTGACCTCCAGGACGATTTCTCCAAGTTAAAAGACCTCGTAACCGGCGTTCAAGACGTGGTGCATTGCATCCATGCCGCCGGCAAGAAGGACTGGCCCTCGATCCATCGAATAAACGTGGAGCTGCCGGTAGCTTTGTATCAAGAAGCTCGTGGCGCCGGTTGCCGCAGTTTCATCTTTATTAGCAGCGTTGCCGTTTACGGAGTTCACCAGCGCAAGAGGATTACCGTTTCAGAGCAAACTCCCATGTGCTTTGGGAGATCGCACTGGGACTTCTACATTCGTTCAAAAAGCATGGCCGAGCAACGTTTGCAGGAGGAAGCGGCGCATGGCGGACCCACGCTTATAATCCTGCGTCCCGGTCCGTTATTTAGTCGTGACGGAGTGGGCCTCGTCCGCCGTTCCGTGCCTCTTCGCAAAAAGCGACTCCTAATCACCTTCGGGAACGGAGCAAATCATACCCCATTCACCCGAACCGACGTCCTTGCTGCCACGATTGTCAGGATCCTTAGCCGGGAGCACGTTCCCACTGGGGTTTTCAATGTCACCGGCCAGCCTTCGACGAGCACACGCGAGTTTCTGGCTCAGTATTTGGCAACCAAAGGGGAGCAGGGTCAGTTGCTGGCTTTGCCGGGCTGGCCGTTCCGTCTCCTGGGGACCACCCTGGAACTGGTTAGTCGCGCTGCGGGGGCTGAATGCCCTCCTAGGATCACCCGCTACATGATCGATAGTAACACGCGGAACATCTTTTATGATTGCTCGCGAGCGGCAGCGGCGCTTGAGTGGGATCAACAGCAGGCCTGCAAGTTCCAGTAAGCCCGGTTTCCAGATGTTTGCTAGCTAGTTGGAATAGACGATCAACTTGACGGGAATTCCGTTGCCGCCGCCGGTTTGCATCCAATTGCGGTGGTCTTGCTTTTGGTCGCTGGCATCTGGATTATTTTTCTTCCAAGGCGCCAGGCCCTAATCCCCCTTGCATGCGTTGCAGTTTTTCTCCCAATGGGCCAGAAGCTGGTTATCTTTGGCCTGAATTTTTACATTGTTCGCCTGCTGCCACTCCCGCCGCGTGCCGAACGGAGTTTTGCCGCGGTCGTTCATGCCACCGAAGCGGGAGTCCGTGCCCTTGCAGTGAAGAATTACCAGTACCTCGGGTTGTTGGATTCAGATGTTCGCTTCCAGCCCGACTACTTCGAGAGGGTTATCGAGCGCTTTGATTCATCGCCCCGGCTCGGCTTGGCGGGTGGTGTGGTGATTGATACTGGCTTGCGCAGGGACCGTCTGCCTCGAAACCGGCAGGATGTGCCGGGTGCCGTCCAGTTCTTCCGCCGCACCTGCTTTGAAGCCCTTGGCGGCCTCCTGGCTATTCCAGAAGGGGGTTGGGATGGATTAGCTTGCGCCCGGGCCAGGATGCTGGGTTTTGAAACCCGGCTCCTCACCGACCTGGTTGTTGATCACCTCAAGCCCCGCAACATCTCTGAGGGTGGGGTGCTTCGTCGGAAATGGCAGATGGGGGTCCGCGATTATGTGGTGGGCTGCCACCCGCTTTTCGAGCTTTTCAAATGCTTCGGTCGCATGCATGGGCCGCCCATCATCGTTGGCGGCATCGCCTGGTGGATTGGCTATTTCTGTGCTGCCATTCAGCGGCGGGAACGGCTAGTTCCCCGGGACCTGCTTGAATTCCTTCGCGGTGAGCAAAAGAGACGACTATTGCGGAGGATGCTTCCTTCCTTCCAAGCGAGGTAAGTGACTAAGAAATCAGCAACTCTATCCGCGATCGGAGATATGTAAGCATGAGTGCTTTGGGACTGCTTTTTTTGGTGACAACTGTGGGTTTGTTGTTCGCTTTGCCCAGGCGTTGGGCTCCGCTGCCCTTATTGATTGCGGCGGCTTGTGTGCCGCGCAGTCAGTTGATTCACATTGGTGCTGCAAATCTTTCTCTCATACGCCAGCTCATCTTCGTGGGGTTTTTGCGCGCGATCGTTAAGGGCGAGCGCATCGTCGGCGGGTTCAATCTCTTGGATCGATTGATGGTTCTCTTGGCGGTTTGGATGATTTGCAGTGGCGTTTTCCACGGCCTCGGGCTTGCGATGTGGCGTTTCGGAGACGCTTACACTTATTTGGGCTGCTATTTTTTATTTCGCATCTTTCTGCGCGAACCAGACGACATCCTTAGAGTTGTCAAAATGGTTTGTATTGTTTTACTCCCTATCGCTGTGGGGATGATCCTGGAGAAAATGACGGGCAAGAACTTCATCGCCTCACTGTTTGGCGAAGCGGTTGAGGCCAGGCTACGGGATGGTCATTATCGCGCCAGCGGGCCATATGCTAATGCTATCCTTGCCGGGACCGTTGGTGCGATATGGCTGCCCTTGATGCTTCATACGTGGCGGCGGGAACGGAAGGTCGCTCTCGCCGGACTGGCTGCCGTTACTGCCATGATTTTTGCCAGCGGAGCCAGCGGCCCGATTTTGACGGCTTTTGCCGGGCTGGGTGCCATGGCGTTCTGGCGCTTTCGACGCCGCCTCCGCGCCCTTTGCTGGTTTGCTCCGATTCTTATCATTGCTCTGGATCTCGTAATGAAGGACCCGGTTTACTTTTTGATAGCTCGCGTTAACATTATTGGGGGAAGTACGGGCTGGTACAGGGCTATTCTGATCCAAGGCGCTATTGAGCATTTGAACGAATGGTGGTTGGCAGGGACCGATGCAACGAGTCACTGGGTGCCCGAGGGGACATCTGGAGTCGTCGGTCAAGCCGACCTCGCCAACCAGTATATTGGGATGGGAGTGGCAGGAGGACTGCTGCTGGTGTTTATATTCGTCGGAGTTTTGATCGCCGCCTTTGCGGCTGTCGGAAAAGCGCTGCAGCGTAGCCAAGACGCTCCACTCAACGAGCAATTGTTCATCTGGGCCCTCGGGGCCACTTTGTTCGCCCATGCGGTAACCTTTTGGTCTGTAGCCTACTTTGAGCCCTCAACCGTCCTCTTTTTCTACCTGGCACTGGCGGCCACAGGCGCCCTGCATTCAACAACTCCCGTTAGTGCGCCAGTCGGCCCGTCAAACGAGCTTGGCTCTGACGACATTCCACAACCGGCAGTAAGTCATGGGTGAGATTTCTGTCATCGTCGTGAGCTGGAATGCTCGCGATTATTTGCGGAATTGCCTGGCCTCTATCCGCCAAACCAGCAACTTACTGGTTCAAGAGGTTATCGTGGTTGATAATGCCTCCAGCGACGGTTCGCCGGAGATGGTCTCGGCGGAATTCCCCGAAGTGACCTTGATTCGATCCGGGACGAATCTTGGCTTTGCCCGAGCGAACAATCTTGGCCTTCACCACTCTTCAGGGGCCTTGGTGGCGTTCGTGAACTCTGATGTCGTGGTTCATGCGGAGTGTTTTCAAAAACTGGCTGGCTTTCTCAAAAACCAGCCGGGCACGGCATTGGTGGCCCCCAGGATATTCGGGCGGGATGGCCAGGTGCAGGCTACCTGCGGGCGGTTGCCCACCATTTGGAACACTCTGTGCGAGTATTTGCTGCTGTACAAGGTGTTCCCCCGCTGGCGTCTGTTCTCCGGGTTTCAAATACGGATGTTGGATCCTGGCCTATGGGCACGGGTGGAGGTGTTAAGCGGCTGTTTCTGGCTCACTCGACGCGTTGCGGTCGATCAGGTGGGAAGTCTCGATGAGCGTTTCTTCTTCTATGCCGAGGATATCGATTGGTGCAAGCGGTTCAGGGAGGCCGGTTGGAAAGTAGCTTTCGTTCCTGAGGCTACAGCCACGCATTTCGGCGGTGGGAGTTCCTCAAACGCGCCGTTTCGCTACAGTATCGAGATGTTGCGGGCAAACCTGCTTTATTGGAAGAAGCATCGTGGCAGTGTTGGCCGCTCGGCGTTTTTCGTGTTGGCCATGCTCCAGCACTTTCCTCGGTTGGTGGTCCGCGGCATTTTAGGGATTACCGGTCTGGACAAAGGTGATGAAAACAAGCACAAGCTTACGGAACATAAAGTTTGCATCCGCTGGCTGCTCACCGGGAAAGGCGTTTAGTCGTGCCGGCTGGCGCGCTATCGGTTCCTTCGACATCCACCCGCTTGATGCATTCTATTGAACAGGGACACGTGTCGGTCCAGCACCAGGTTACGGTTCTATCTGAGTCGGAGAGGCTGCCATGGCTGGACCTGCTCCCCATCCTGGAGCGTCTTCTGCCCGTGAAGTTCAGCCTGGCAAATCGGGCCCGGGCTAGAGGCGTAGGTGAGATCATTCCCGAAGCCGTGGCGGAAGCAGAGCAAGGCGGCCGCATCCCGAGCGTTTCCAGCCTCAGAGTGCCACAGCATGAGAGCTCAGCCAGAGACGGCAAACTTATCGATATTCAAGTCCGTTTTGCCGACGATTCGGAGGTTCCGTTTCCATTCCGAGGCCGCTGCTTGCGTGCGAAAATCGCTGTGCAGCCGAGGCAATTGTCGCTGCGTAATGATGAAAAGGCGCTGGCTGTGAGCGATGGCAGGCCGGTATGGTCGTCGTTCTCGAGAATGGGCGTTAAGCATTTCCGTTCTGCCTTTGCTCTGCCTTCTGTCCCTCCTGATAGCGCTTTGCACGACGTGTTGAACGCGGAGCGCTTCCTGGAATTGCTTCCTTTACTCCATTGGGTTCGCGAATTATGTGCAGGCACCCGGTATGAAGGGCCGCCCTTGAGAGCGTGTTTCATGTTTGACGACCCGAACCTTCACTGGCCGCGTTACGGACATGTTGATTTCCGGCAGATAGCCGAGCACGCGGCCAAGGAAAACTATCATGTGTCATTCGCCACAATACCGCTGGACGGCTGGTTCGTTCACTGCGAGAGCGCTCAAATTTTCCGGAGCCACCCGCGGAGGCTCTCACTCCTTATCCACGGAAATGACCACGCCAGAAGAGAACTTGCTCGGGACTACTCCCATGCGGAACGGGTTTCTCTCCTTCAACAAGCCGTCCGTCGGATCGAACGTCTCGAGGCAAAGGCAGGCCTGCGGGTCTGCAGGGTGATGGTGCCCCCTCATGGCGCATGCTCGGACGAGATGCTGGCGGACCTGCCGCGGTGCGGCTTCGAAGCCGGGTGCATTTCTCACGGTTCTTTGCGCGCACACAACAAGACCAAATCCTGGACGCGAGAACTCGGGTACAGTGCTTCCGAGCTGATTCAGGGGTGCCCCGTTTTGCCGCGTTGGGGATTGTCCGGCAATACTTCAAATACCATTCTCCTGGCGGCATTTCTTGAACAGCCCATCGTGCTCCGGGGCCACCAGGAGGATTTGAGGGATGGAGTCGATTTGCTCGATCAACTTGCTCGCTTTATCAACAGCTTAGGATCGGTCTGCTGGTCGAACCTGACTGGCCTCAGCCGGATGAATTACCTGTGGCGAATGGATGGCAGTACTTTGAGGTTGAGGCCGCTTGGGCGAAAACTGACTGTCCACCTGCCCGGGGGAGCAGAAACTCTGGTGGTGCAGAATCCGTCCCATTTCGACTTTGGGAGTTGGCAGATCTCCAGGGAAGGAGGAGCCCCGGTCGAAGTCCGTCCGAGCGAGATTATGTCCTTGGGCGGTACGACTAACGGTGCCATTTCGGTCGAGCCGCTTACTCCGCTGGCTGTTTCGGCAGGCAATCCCTCAAAATTGCCGCCGGTAACCGCTTTATTCCGCCGCCTGATCACGGAGGGGCGGGATCGCTTTCTTTCTTAACGCAGAGCCAGCATCTTGTCTTGAAGCACTGACCCACTGTCTCACCGCGAGACACCACCCGCCGATCGAGTAAGCCAATGAGAATTGTCTAGTCTGAACTGGGAATCTCCTAGTGGCCGTCAAAGCTTACTTGTCTTAGTCTTGTTTCGCAATCGGTGGCGATTGCCCACGTGGTGCCAGCCACCCGCTGACGCATGTGGCACATATCTTGCGCAAAATGCCACGTGGATTAGGCCGCCGCTACTGTGGTGCAACGCAACCGTTGCAAGAAACGGGGCCTATATCAAGCGATGACAAAGCATTATGAGAAGTATTAAGAAACGACAAGGATTAGCCGTATGTCCTCTGCAATATGTCTTCACCACTGACGTCAAGGAAACGGCAGCGCATTGCGAGGCGATACTGACCGCGGAGGCTTCGAAAAGGTTCCGTGCGCTGGTGTTGACTGCAATGGCATTGCTCTTGTTTGTTCTTGGTGCCAATGCTGCCAACAACTGGTATGTTCGCCCCGGAGGCTCCGGTTCGAAGACGGGTGGCAACTGGGATAATGCTTGGGACTCGGGCGGAATCGGGTGGGGCAGCGTGAACGGCGGTGACACTATTTGGATGGCCGGCGGGACGTATGCCTCGCAGATTGTGCCAGCGAATAGCGGTTCTGCCGGGAACTACATTTACGTCAAACGCGTGCAGAGCACTGACGCCGTGCCAACGGCGGCCAGCGGCTGGACGAACACGTTCGATGCACAGGTGAACATTGATCTTACCAACCAGACTTGCCTTTACTTTTCCACCACATACCTTGGCAGCTACACCTACTGGGACGGGCGTGTGGATTCTGGAATAAGGCTGAAACACGGCAACACGACGAACTGGATCACTTGCGGCTCCATCCTTTTTGTCGGGGCGGGGCAAGCACAAGTTGTCTTCACCAACGTTGAATGCGCCGGCCCGCTGGGCGCTACCCCCGCGAGCGTGTTGTCAGATAATCAGACTGTGTTTTTGGGTGGCGTTTCCTACGTGACCTTCGCCAATTGCAGGATTCACGGCGATGCCACATTGGTAAAGTTGGATTGGATGCCAAACCACATTACCTTTGACCATTGCAAGATTTATGATGGGGTCAACGATAACGATGATGTCGCGCATCCGAACTTGTTTACGATTATATCAGCCTCCGAGGTGACCATCAAATACTGCGAGTTTTGGAACTGGCCGATAGAGGGCTTGTTTATAAAAGGAGATTCTGGCGTGTTCTACATTTACGGAAACATCTTCCGTGATCCTTACATAACCGGGATGAAGTATCCGGTGAATCGCTGCTTTGAGACATCGGAATGGCCCAGCACCAAGGGAGGGGCAATGGGGCCGATGTATGTTTACAACAACACTTTCCTGGGCGTGAACACGGTTTGGTCAACGTCCAACAATGGCGGTAGTTGGACAAACGGAAGCGTGGCTCGCAACAACATATATTGGGGTGGTGGTGGCTGGCCCGCACCATTTGATTCTGACTACGATTACGGGTCGTCAAGCCTAGGCGAAGCGCACAGCGTCAATGGCAGTGGCCAGAATCCATTTGTAAACTACGCCGCCAGAGACTTGCATATTGTCAGGGGCCTCGGCAGTGGGTTACCAAGGGACAAGGGCACCGCAATAACGTCATTGCCGGGACAAACCTACGGCATTGACACGGATGGGAACATTCGCGGTGCTGATGGCGGCTGGGACATTGGAGCCTATGAGTATATCTCAGCTTACTCGATCAATTCGTTACTCCCACCGCCGAACTTCCATATTGCGAGGAGGTGAGGCCATCGCCTTTGCTTTAGCAAGGCATTGAGCTGCAACCGGTCCGGAGCGGAACTCTTCCTGTCAATAAATGAGCCATTCAGCCAACCGGTCAACCGGGAACGGGATTGTTTCCGGGCCAGCGGCTCATAAACTCAGGCTGCTCGTTGCGATCGCGAGCTACGGGGAGAAACAACTCGAACTTCTGAAGAGGATCATCCGGAACTACAAGCGCATGAGTATGGAGGTCGATGTGGTTGTGGTTTCGGAGGCTCGCAAAGACCTCGGAGCCGGAGTCGAGGTTGTGGTTGGACTGCCATCCAGGAATCCATGGACTTTGCCGTTCGCCCATAAACCCATCTTTGCTCAAAGGGCAGATCATTACGACCTGTTCATCTATTCGGAAGACGATATCGGAGTGACGGAATCGAATATCCAGGCCTTTTTGAATGCCACCGCCGAGGTGGACCCCCAGGACATTGCAGGGTTTGTCAGATACGAAGCCGATCGGTCCGGGAACTGGTTCGTGAATGATTCCTGGGGCCCTTATCATTGGGTACCCGAATCTGTCAGGCGCCGAGGTGCTTACACCATCGCCGAGATCACCAACGAGCATTCGGGGTTCTACATGCTGACGCAATGGCAATTGAAGCGCGCTATCGCCTCGGGAGGTTTCTTGCGGGGCCCCTGCCGAGGACGGTATAATTGGCCGGAAACGGCGGCGACCGATCCTTACACGAATTGTGGCTTTCGCAAAGTCATTTGCATTTCCCACTTGGACAATTTTCTCGTCCATCATATGTCGAATCGCTACGTCAACCTGCTCGACGTATCGCTGGCGGCGTTCAGAGAACAGATTCAAACCCTATTGGCCATCGAAGCCGGCACCCACCCGGCGAGCACTCTCTGCGAGGTCGAGTCCAAACGCTGGCCTTGGCGGTGGCCAAAGAGTTACTACGAGAAACCGCGTGAAGATTTGGTGGAAATGGTCCCGGACGATGCCAGGACCGTTTTATCCATCGGGTGTGGCTGGGGCGCCACAGAAGCCAGACTGAAGCAACGAGGGATCGAAGTCACAGCCCTGCCGCTCGATTCGGTCATCGGCGCGGCGGCAGAGCGCCAAGGCATCACGGTGGTCTATGGCACCTGGGACGAATGTATGGCGAGCTTGAAAGGCCGCCAGTTTGACTGTGTCCTGATGACAGACTTGCTCCACTTGCGACCCGACACGCGGCATACCGTCGCACAGTGCTCTCAGTTCGTTGCTGGAGGCGGAACCTTGGTGTTGCGCGGCCCAAACTTTGACCGGCTTCCGTGGTTGGCTCAACGCATGCTAGGGATTGGTGATTTTGTCAAGTTACGCAGCTTTGACGCGAGCGGCTTCAGTGTGGACGGACCCCGGCGGCTGGCGAAGCACGTCGGAGCTGCGGGCCTTCGGGTAACTCGCGTGAAATGGATCAATCACGCATTTGGGCGGGGACTGCTGCGTGGGCGCAGAATCCCACTTGGAAGCTTCACGGCCAGGGACTGGATTTTTCAGGCACGCCGTTCATCTCAGCCTCCACCCCTGTCGCGAAGCGCTTAGTTCCAGAAATGATGAGCGCTGCGAAGCCGGTGGCACAGCCTAATCTCACTTCAGATCCTTGTGGGAAATGTTAGTGTCATCATGCCCTGCTTCAACCACGCCCGGTTCCTGATGGAGTCCGTGAAAAGTGTTTTGAGGCAGACCCACGCGGATTTGGAACTCATCATTACGGATGATTGTTCCTCGGATAACTCTTGGGACGTGATGACCGGGCTTGCAAGTCACGATCAGCGGGTGAGTTTGATTCGACACGAGCGCAACCGGGGCTTGCCGAAGTCCCGGAATGACGGTCTTCAAGCGGTAAAAGGAGAGTTCATTGCGTTCTGCGATTCGGACGATATTTGGGAGAGCAATAAGCTGGAGACCCAAGTGAACTCGCTCGAGCAGAATCCGGAAGACGATATTGTTTATTGTGACACGCTGATTATCGACGCGAATGGTTTGCTCACGGGGCAGCGCTTTAGCGACATTTATCCCCTCCCCGGAACTCCGTATGGATGGCTGTTTGAAGAGCTGGTTCGAGGTAATTTCATTAATGTGCAAAGTGCATTGATGCGAAAGCGCTGTTTGCAATCCGTGGATCATTTCGACGAAGATCTCGGCGTGCTCGAGGATTGGTGGTACTGGGTTCAGCTCTCTCGGGACCATCGTTTTCTGTACCTCAAGCAACCACTCGCCAGGTATCGCGTGCACGGTGAGAGTATGACCGCGACGAAAAGGCGCTGCTTTCCAGTGACGCGAGTCAAGATCTTCAGGAGAATGCTAGAAAAGTACACCGACCTCTCACGGCGAGCCAAAGCGGACATTTTTTATGACATGGGAGTTGATCTTTGCCAGCTCGGAAGGTACCGAATGGGGCGCCGACTGCTATCTAAAGCTATCAGATTGTCCTTCGGCGATGCAAGGACTTTTGCCCGGTTGTGCAAAGCGACGATGCGTATAGCAATGTACTCTGTTCCTCTGCGGTGGTGATCGAGTAATCTTGCGGGGAGACCGCAACTCGGGGTATGGCGATCGCCAATACTTTTTCCTTTCTAGTGCTCATTCAAGTTGGCGGTAGAGGTTCTGTCGGCGCAGCAACAGTCCTCAAGGGTGTGGCCACTGGAAAGAGTTCCGTAGCGCTGGCAAGGAGTGCAGTTGCGAAAGCGATTCCAGCAAGCTGCATCGCTAGTGGGAATCCGGCGACTCGGATTCGCGCCATTGAGAATCGTATCATTGAGCGGGGAGAGAACGCGTGCAAGCTGTGAAGGAAACTAATTGGCCACTCGTCACAACGATCATGCTTTGCTATAATCATGCCCGGTTCGCGGTCGAATGCCTGGAGGGCATCAAGGCTCAGAATTACCCAAATCTGGAGCTGATCGTGAACGACGACGCCTCGCGCGACGATTCCGCTTCCGTGATTCGAGACTGGCTGGAGAAAAACAACATGCCGCACCGCTTTCTGTTCAGTGAGAGGAACCAGGGCGTCTGCCGGAGCGTGAATCGCGCTCTGTCTCACGCGCGCGGGAAGTATGTCTCCGGCATCGCCGCGGATGATGCCTGGCTTCCGGGTAAACTGTTGACGCAGGTTGAGTTGATGGAGCGGCTTCCGGCCAAGGTGGGAGTGGTCTATAGTGACGCTCTGCAGATAGATGAGGGGGGAAAGCTTCTTCCGCAAAGGTTTATTGACGCTCACCGGCGTTTCGAAACAATGCCGACGGGCAACATCCATAAAATCTTGTGGGAGGGCAATTTCATTCCGGCCATGACAACGCTGGTCCGCCGCGATTGCTATGACCGAGTCGGCGCCTTTGACGAGAACCTCTTTTACGAGGATTGGGACATGTGGCTGCGCATCGCGCGATGCTTTGAATTTGCCTACTCGGACCGTGTATCTGCAAAGTACCGCCTGATCGGCACTTCGATGGTGAGGTCGCAATTCGCGCGAATCAACCAAAGCATGTGCCAGATTTGCCTGAAACACCTCCGAGGAGGTCACTTGGAAGGGGAGTCCAGGCGCGCGGCGGTTCTGCAGCTCTACAACCGGGCGATCTATTCTTTTGAGTGCGCGAGCCCAGGGCATCGAGGCAACTTGCTCCAGGCGGCGCGCTACCGGCCCTCGGCCGGAATTGCGCTTAGACTTCTGCTAGCCTGCTGCGGCCTGGGTCCGGGCCATTTCGAGCGGATCCGTTGCCTTTGGGGCAGAGCCGGAACTCACGGGGCCGCTCCGCATTCTTCGGAACACGCTTAATATGGAAAATTACGATCGAGAGGGTATACGTGGCGCATTGCCCGAAAGCGCCCGGGCCTGTTATCGCTCTTTGAGGGCTTGGTTGCTCAGCGTCAATCTCCCGGCACGCGGCACTTTTTCCCTGTCGGGCGAGGAGCGGCGGGCATCGGGTAGGATGTCCGTGGTGGTTGCCGTTCACGACGTCCCGGAAGTGACGCAACGTTGCCTGCGCAGCCTGGAGGTGTTTGGCGGTGAGGCGGAAGTCATCGTGGTTGATGACGGCTCGAAGCTCGAGGCGACCAAACTTGTGGTGGAAAAAGCTTGTTCCCGAAACCGTTGGAAGTTGCTTCGGCATGATACTGCGTTGGGGCACAGCCGAGCCTCAGAGGCCGGGGTAGCAGCCTCAACGAGGCCCTACGTTTGCTTGCTGAACTCCGACACGGTGGTGACTCCGCGCAGTTGGCGTGGCATTGACCAGGCCTTCGCGTCCTCTGCCGAAATTGCGGTGGTTGGTCCTTCGACAAGTCAAACCCCGACACCGCAGTGTGTGCGGCGGGCGCTGCATTGCCGGCATTACTGGTCGGATGAGCAGGTCTGGTGTTTTGCAGAGAAGCACGCTGCCCGCCACCAGGGAGAGCCAGTGGTTGATTTGCCAATGGCGGGTGGTTTTGCCTTTTTTGTTCGGCGCAGCGTCTGGGACAAGCTGGGAGGCTTCGACAAGACCCTGCCGGATTACGGTAATGAGACGGAGTTTTGTTACCGGCTGAGGCGAGCGGGCTTTCGGATTGTATGGACGAAGGGCAGCTACATCCACCACCTCGGCAGCGAATCTTACGGGCGCACTGTGGGTTTTGGTGAAATTAGGAGGCGGTGCGTGGAGGCGACCGCTTATATTCAACAGAGGCAGCCTTAAGCGGAGCTTTATTGCAGAGACTAGCCATGTCACAAATTGCCGCAAATAGCCAGCCCTTGGCACCTGGCATCGGGAGCTGGTACTATGTGCAGCATTTGGCCAAACATTTGTTAAAGAGCCGCAAGGTGCCAAAGACCGTGTAAATGGAACAAGCCTGAGTGAGCAACCCGACTTTCATTCATCCCTTTGCTCTAGTTGATGGAGGAGCTCACGTGGGCGTCGGCTCGCGAGTATGGGCCTTTGCTCATATAGTTAAGGGGGCAGTCGTGGGCCGAGACTGCAATATTTGTGACCATACCTTTATCGAAGGAAAGGTAACCATTGACAACCGGGTGACTCTCAAGTGTGGGGTTTACCTTTGGGATGGCGTGGTGGTCGAGGATGATGTGTCCATCAGTCCTGGCGCGGTGTTCATCAATGATCGCTATCCGCGAAGCAAAAGGTATCCGGCAGAGTTTTTGAAGATGCTTGTTCAAAAAGGCGCCTCGATCGGCACCAACGCGACGCTCTTACCCGGATTGGTGATTGGAGAGTGGGCCATGGTGGGCACGGCGTCGGCCGTGACCAGAGACGTTCCGGATTTCGGTTTGGAGGGTACATGGCAGTAAACTAAATGTTAAATCACAACGAGAATTCGCAACAACGGATCACCCATAAAGAAGGACAAGCAAATGACAAGATCAGAGTTCTACAGAGCGTTGGAGGAGATCGTCGAGGCCCAGCCAGGCACCATTCATGGCGATGAAACCTTGAAAGACCTGGATGGATGGAGTTCGCTTGCGGTGATTACATTCATCGCGATGGTGGACGAGAAACTAGGGGCGAGTGTCAGCGCACAAGAGATGGCCGGGTGTAAAACGGTGCCTGATCTCATTGGGCTACTTCCGGGAAGAATAACGGAATGACAGGCACGCCAAAGGATTTTCAAAGCCCTTTCGGCCTCTGCGGACGCACTGTCCTCGTCACGGGGGCCTCGTCCGGCATCGGCAAGCAGACATGCGAGCTGCTGGCGCGGTTGGGTGCCAAATTGGTTCTGAGCGGCCGGAATGCCGAGCGGCTCCTCGCAGTGCAGCAATCACTCTCCGGCGAGGCGCATGCGGCAGAGGTCTTTGACCTGGAAAGCGGGAGCGCTACGATTCCAGAATGGATGAAGCGAATCGCTTCCAGGTGTGGATTATTGGACGGCGTAGTGCACTGCGCTGGCGTGCATGTGGCAATGCCTCTCATGGCGCTCAAACCGCAGGACTTTCATACCGCTTTCGCGGTGAACGTCGTGGCAGGAGCGATGCTGGCGCGCGGGCTGAGACAGCGTGCGGTCCGAGGAAGCAACCCCG
>OBLU010002460.1_pt1 | contig 17054 bp, 14 predicted proteins | sample 1518681 | NCBI WGS metagenome assembly OBLU01 (sample SAMEA3539304, study PRJEB22396) | soil metagenome | biome: tundra; feature: field; material: soil | place: USA | collected 2010-05 | depth 0.15 m | reverse complement strand
GTGGTCACGCGCGACGTTCCGGCGTATGCTCTGATGGTGGGCAACCCGGCCCGCCTGCGAGGGTGGATGTGCGCATGCAGTATCAAGCTGGACTTTTCCGCCAGCGGCACTGGAGACGGCGCGAGGTGCGCGGCTTGCGGCGCACAGTATGTGAAGACAGATAGCATGGTGACGGCGGTTCAGGAGGCCGCGCAAAGAACCTTATGAGCACACAAGTTGTGAGACAAGTCCCACTGCTGGATTTGAAGGCGCAGCACGCTCAAATCCGGGAGGAAGTCCTGGCGGCCGTCACCCGGGTGATCGACTCGCAGAAGTTCATTCTCGGCGAAGAGGTGCAGGCGCTGGAGAAGGAGATAGCGGCATACTCCAACGCCCAATTCGCGATCGGCTGCGCCTCCGGGTCCGATGCTCTCCTGCTGGCGCTGATGGCAGCGGGGATCGGGCACGGAGATCGCGTGATCACAACCCCGTTCACGTTCTTTGCCACCGCGGGCGCGATCTCGAGGCTGGGCGCCATCCCGGTGTTTGTCGACATCGATCCCGACACCTTCAACCTGGATCCGGAATTGGTAAAGACGGCTATCGAGAGCCATGAAGGCATACGGGCCATCATCCCGGTGCACCTGTTTGGCGGGTGCGCGGACATGGACCCCATCTGCGCAATCGCGAAGTCCAGAGGAATTGTGGTAATTGAAGACGCCGCACAGGCCATTGGCGCCGAGTACAAAGGGCGCCGCGCCGGCAGCCTCGGCGAGATGGGCTGTTTCAGTTTCTTCCCGAGCAAGAACCTGGGTGGCTATGGCGATGGCGGAATGGTGACAACCAACGACCCGGGCCTGGCGGAACGCCTCAAGGCCCTGCGGGTCCACGGCTGCAAGAAGAAATACATCCATGAATGGGTAGGCGTCAATTCCCGGTTGGACGCCTTGCAGGCGGCCGTTCTGCGGGTGAAGTTTCGATACCTGGACGAGTGGAGCGGGCGCCGGCAGGAGAACGCGGATCTGTATCGAAAGCTTCTTGCGGAGGCGGGCGCCGGTGTGATCGCACCGCAGGCAGCGCCCTATCAAACCCGGCACATCTACAACCAGTTTGTGATCCGCTGCCGCGACCGCAACGGGCTGCAGGTCAATCTGAAGGAGGCCGGCGTGGGAACGGAAGTCTACTACCCGATGCCGTTGCACCTGCAGAAATGCTTTGCCGACCTGGGATACAAGGCGGGAGACTTCCCAATCAGTGAGAAGCTGGCGGAAGAAGTTCTTGCGCTGCCGGCGAATCCCGATGTCTCCGGCGAGGACATACGATACATCTGCCGGACCCTTGCGGCTTTTTACGCATGATGCGGGTCTTGTCCATTGTTGGGGCAAGGCCGCAGTTTGTAAAGATGGCCGTGGTGTGCCGGGCGGCGGCCACCCAAGGCGTGGAGCACCATATCGTCCATACCGGCCAACACTATGACGCGGAGATGAGCGATGTCTTCTTCCAGGAACTCGACATTCCTGCACCGGACCATCACCTGGGCGTAGGCTCTGGAAGCCATGGCGCCCAGACGGGGGAGATGATCAAGAGGCTCGAGCCGGTGCTGGCGCAGGAGCAACCGGATTGGGTGCTGCTTTATGGCGATACGAATTCCACGCTGGCCGGCGCAGTAGTGGCTTCCAAGATGGGGCTCCGCGTGGCGCACGTGGAGGCAGGACTACGCAGTTTCAACCGCCGCATGCCGGAGGAACTGAACCGCATCGCGACCGATCACTTAAGCGATCTGCTGCTGTGCCCAACTCAGACGGCGATTGAAAACCTCCAGCGAGAGGGACTCGAGAGCAGGGCCGTGCTAACCGGGGATGTCATGTACGATGCCGTCCTGGCATTCCGCCACCGCGCCGAGAGGCGGGGAGGACCATTAGCCGAGAGATGGCGCCCTGGTGCGTTTGCGCTCGCGACGGTCCACCGCGCCGAAAACACCGATGATAGGGCGCGCTTGCGGAACATCATGGAGGCCCTTGATCAAATTGCCACAACCATCTGCCCAGTAGTGCTCCCGCTACATCCACGGACTGAAAAGCGCCTGGGAGAAATGGGATGGGCGCCACGCGCGCTGGAGGTTATCCGGCCGGTTTCGTATTTGGAGATGATCCTGTTGCAGAGCCGGGCCCGCTTCATCCTGACCGATTCGGGTGGCGTGCAGAAGGAAGCATATTTCGCCAAGGTTCCTTGTATCACGCTGCGGGACGAAACGGAATGGCTGGAGACTCTTGAGAACGGCTGTAATGCTCTGGCTGGAGCGGATTCCCGCAAGATCCAGACGGCAGTGTTAAATGCAACGGTTCAGGCCGGTCCATGGGAGGCGGTCTATGGAGATGGTAGGGCGGGTCTGGCGATTATCGAGGCCCTTCTGAACCGCCGCCAGTTCACGCATGGTTGAGAATCTTCATCTTCTTCACGTCTTCCCGACGTTCGGCATTGGGGGAGCGCAACTCCGCGTGACTTCGATCATGAACGCCCTAGGATCACGCGCCTCGCATACCGTGATGGCGCTGGACGGGAATTACGAGGCTGCGACCCGTATACAGACGGCGGTCTCTTTCCGCGCGGTACAACCGCCCGCCGGGAAAGGCGGCCTCTGTTATGTACCAAGACTTTTGCGCATAATCCAGTCCGTTAAACCCGCTGTGCTCTTGACATATAACTGGGGCGCAATCGATGCGGTTGTCGCGGCCAGCTTAGGGCGGCTCTGTCCCGTCATCCATAACGAGTGCGGGTTCGGCTCGGACGAGGCCTTCGCTCTGAAGTTGCGGCGAGTATTGACCCGGCGCCTGGTTTTAGGCAGAATTTATCGGACGGTCGTCGTTTCCACAACACTCCTAAAACTCGCAATCGAACGTTTTAGACTCCCTCCCGAAAGGGTCCAATTCATCCGCACGGGAGTGGATGTGGAACGGTTCCGACCGGCACGCAACTTCGGGTTGCGAACCCGGTTCGGACTATCGGAAAGCGCGGTCTTATTCGGATATATAGGAGGACTGAGACCGGAGAAGAATCTGGAATTGCTGATCCGGAGCTTTGGGTTGGCCGGCTTGACAAATGCGCGACTCTTACTGGTTGGGGACGGTCCCTGCCGCCAGGACCTCGAACTCCTCGTCAAGCAACTCGGTATCGGCGAAAGGGTGGCGTTTGAAGGCCAGGTTGCAGACGCGGCCCCCTATTTGAATGCCTTAGATGTTTTTGTTATGTCGTCCATGACCGAACAAACTCCCAATGCCCTTCTCGAAAGCATGGCATGCGGGCTGCCGGCAATTGCAACGGACGCAGGCGATACATCGGATATCCTAGCGGAATGCGGGTGGACTGCAGTGGCAGCGCGGGACGACTTGGGACTATATGTCGAGAAGCTGCAGGCGATGGCCAGGCAGCCGGATTTGCGAGCACAGGTGGGCGCCGCGAACCGCCGGCGCGCCGTTGCCGATTATTCGATGGAGAGGATGGTCCATGAATACGAGGCACTGTATCACGCCGCCGCGAGGCGGCAGTCGTTGACAAACCATTCATAAAAACGGCGGACACCGACTTGGAAGTCCATTTGCGGATGGTAGCCCAAGAGCGTTTCAGCCTTGCTCAGATCGGCATAGGTTTGCGGAACATCTCCGGGTTGATCCGGCTGCTTGTTGAGGATCGGTTTCTGTCCGACCACGTCCTCCAGGACTCGGATCATCTCTAAGAGGCTGACAGTGCGATTATTGCCGAGGTTTATCACTTCGTAGGGTGTGGCAGTGTAGTCCATCGCGCGACGAATGCCCCGCACAATGTCATCGACGTAAGTGTAATCACGGCGGGAATCGCCATCGCCGTATACCGGCAGCGGCTTACCTTCCTGCATGAGACGTGTAAATTTGTGGATGGCCAGATCGGGACGCTGCCGCGGACCATAGACTGTGAAGAAGCGTAGCGCAATGAAACGGATGCCGTGCAAGTGGCTGTAGACATGGCCAAGCAGCTCTGCGCTCACTTTTGTGCTGGCATACGGGCTGATAGGAAGCAGGACGTGATCGTCTTCCCGCCAAGGCACCCTTGGATTGATCCCGTAAACGCTGCTACTGGAGGCGAAGACGAACTGTCCAGTCCGCCATTCGCGGGCCAACTCCAACAGATTCTGTGTGCCCCGGACATTGACCTCTTGATAGGCCACGGGGTCTTGGATTGAGGGGCGAACACCCGCTTTGGCCGCCAGATGGACGATCGCGTCATACTCGCCCGTAAGGTAAGTGCGAAGCGCAGCGGTATCGCGGATATCGGACTCTACTAATCGGAAATTCCGATTATTCTGACACGATGCCAGGTTACGGCACTTGACAGCTCGCCCATAGAATGAATCGAAGTTATCAACTACCGTAACTCTCAAACCTTCCGCGAGCAGCATCTCTACGAGCGTGCTACCGATAAAGCCTGCTCCACCTGTTACCAGAACTTCTTTCATAGTGTCCACCTAATGTACAGCGTTGTTGAAGATATCCAGCATTTCTTGAGCCACTGTCGCCCAGGACCGGGACCGGCCCCAGGCGGAAATTGCGTTGCGATCCCAATCCTTCTCTAGTGCCTGCCTTAACGCTATCTCCAAAGCCTTTTGGTCCGCGGCTGGGACAACAAATCCATAGCAGTCCCCAGGAACCATTTCGGGAACACCACCGATATCTGTCGCGACGACGGGAGTGCCGCAGCCTAACGACTCATGCACCACATTCGGCCAGCCTTCCCTGCTGCTGGCGAGGCAGAGGACGTCGGCTGCCGACATAAGCTCCGCCATTTCCCCCTGAGTGATGTATCCTACAAACTGGACGTTATTCTGCAAACCGGCGTCGGTAACGGCTTGGTGGATGCGTCCTTCGTATTGTCCCTCGGGTCCAGCCGCTCCGGCGATCAGCAAGCGCGCGGAAACGCCGGTGTGTTTCAAGGCAGACAAGGCTTTCACGATGCGATGGTGCCCCTTGCGCTCAATCAATGCACCCGCGGACAGGATCACCTTCTCATGTGGGGAGATTCCCCACTTGCGCCGGCTCTCAAGACGATCGCGGGTATGAAACACGTCCGTGTCGATGCCGTTAGGTATGGTTCTTACGTTGGACGGAGAAACACCCAACTGAACTGCGAAGTCCCGAAGCCGCTCTGACACTGTGATAACCTGTGCGGCGTTACGCAGAGCCCTGCGTAATAGCCAGCGTACAAGCGGGCTCCGAGCGTGCATTGGCTCATTTCCGCGCAACGTAACGACGAATGGCACTCCAAACACGCTCGCCAGAACGGACGCAGCTATGCCATCCGGGAATCCAAAATGGCTGTCGATTACCTGAAAAGGGAATCGCTTCTGCAGTCGCACCAGCGGTAACCAAACCTGTCCAGCCAACAGGAATGCGTTTAGAGCCATACCCCACGGCGGATAGAACCACCTGGGATGCAGAACCTCAAGCCTCCCATCGCTTCTCCAATACGGAATGTCGTTTCCGCCAGGCTGCGTCTTCCCGATTCGGGAATACGCCAGGTGAGCCACAGGCGCTACGACTTTTACCTCCGCGACCGATGCCACTGCTTGCATGCGGGATCGAACGAACGAGCCGAGCCCAGGTTGGGCAGGGTTCGGGAATGCGCAGCTTAGAGTCAGGATTCGTGGAGTGTTTTCAGTATTCACGTGACACCTGAGGGGACTTCGCCTGCTCGACGATGGAGCCGTAACATAACCAAGGTTGCCGACTGCACCGTCACTCTCGAAAGGTGCGCTGGACGAGATCATCGATCTCGGAGCCGCTCCCGATCCGCAACAGAGGTGCGAATCCACGTTCCCGCGCCTCCCAGATTGTAACCTGCGCATCAGTACCGATAAATACGTCGGTTTTCCCAACGATCCATAATCCACCCAGGCAGAGGCTGGAAAACACAGCTCGTACGCCACGCGTCAACTGCTCGGAAGAAAAGTACGCCGTGTTAAAGATATTCATCGACCGAATGACGTTAATTCGCTCGGTAGTCGGGTCAAACACGGAGTGGATGTTGACACCGAACCAAGGATTCTCTCGCAGGTACCTCTGGCTGACTGGATGGATCAAGAGAATCTGACGAAACTGCCACCCATCCCGCTCGATGACCGAATCGTCCGTTACACTTGACCATTTCAATTGCGGCACGATCGACCTAAATCCTTCCGCCCTTCGGCTGGCCCGACGTGCCAGCCACCGGTTGACTGGATAGACCGCAGCCTCAGGCTCTCGTAGCGCAATTACGAAAGGCGCAGATGTGTATTGAAGGGGAGTTCCGTCTGGCTCGAAAATGTAGGACTCAGCATCGTCCCGAAACGCTTCGATCAGGCCAAACAGCTTGTCCGATGCACAAAAGCTCAACCGAGGGAAAACGTTCTTCAGGGTCCCCGCCCATTCTACGGCTGCAAGGACATCGGAGGCCGCCCAGTCATGAACGGTAATCGCAGCTGAAGAGGCGAGCCGGCCGACGATAAGCTCGTTGACTTGCGGGTCGAGCGATGCAAAGCGATGCGGAAAAGTTGTCCGATAAACACGATCCGAAAGCCGCAGCCCTCGGATGACTCCCTGAAAAAACTCCCCATCAATGGGTTGCGCCCCCGGCCGCAACAGGCCCAGCGACACTGTCCGAGACCTACCGAACAAGGATTTGGAGCGGTTTACGGATTCAGCGGTGTAGACGCCAATCTTGAACATGTTCTAGTCGCTTAACCAACAGCCATGAAGCGGCATTGGGATCAGCCCATGCAATACATATCGCTGTGAGCGCGCCGAAAAGAATCAGCAGACTTCGAATCTCCGTTTGGAACGCGAATCTGTCGACCTGACGGTTGTGGCAATCGCCCTAATTCACAAGCGAGCAAGCGCCCGAAAGAACGGCCGTGATCACGGCTTGAACCCGAACAATACCACAGGTATTGGGACAGGCTGCGATCCCAAGGGCCTGGTTGATCGCAACCTCCACATCGGCGATATTGATCGCTCCATCGCCGTTCGTATCGCAGGGCGATGACCGCGGCACAATCGCCCAGGTGGGCGTATCGTTCAGCACATTTTGGTTTGGCACATTGGCAGCGAGCCAGGAGTAGGCGCCAGATCCTGTCAGACTGCCGTCACTGGACCCCGACATAAAACTGGCCGCCGCCTGTGCGAGATGCACATAGCCATCGGGCAAAGTCGGCCAAGCCGACTGCGGGAACTTGCCAGTCGAATCCGTGATTGCAGCAGAGAGAAAATACCTCTGCATTGCGGCCCAAGACGTTAAGTAGGCTCCCGAAGTCAGTTTGAGGGGCGCCCTGTATTGACAGGATAGATACGAATTATAGGCCGGATCCAAAACGCTGTGGATGAAATTCTTGGAGGCCGTATTGAGGAGGTTCGTCACCGGGAATCCAAGCTCCGACAAATGACCGAGCACAGTATACCTGTACATAGCCATCCAGGGAGACGATGTCAAGCCGACCTGCGTAGTGTCTATAAGACCGGCTGCGTCGGTAGTTCCCATGCTGGCTATGAAATACAGGGGATTCGGGGAGCCTCCAGCTTCGGTGTACCTGCCGTAATACCACGGCGAGGCTGTGGATGGGTCATAGAACGATCCGGTCGTCAGATTCAACACGCCTTCACGAATCGCGGCATTATAGTTTATGCGCTCGTTGAAGTAAGCCTTCTCGGGAGTTCCGTCCGGGGCCATTAGGGCAGCGTGGCCGAAGGCTCGCATTCCCCAAGCGAAGGCCCTCTCTTGAATGTTGTCGCTGAGGTTAGACCACTGCATTGCTGCTGGACTGTAGTCGTTCGTTGCACTGTATGCTGCGTAGAAATACAACTCCTCCAGCCAGTACCAATCGCCGGTGATGAGATAAGGAATGAACGCCGGTTCAGGCTGGTGGCTGACTACACCGGCTTGCCCGCCAGTATCCCAAGGTGTCTCGGTGACCGTTCCAACCGGAGTCACTTTATCCGCCGTTAGCGTAGATCCGTAGGTAAACAATGGGAAAAAGAATGTCGGGCGAGCATGTCTCGATATCGAGCGCCCAAAGGCGTCTACCGCTGACGCGCCGTCGTAGAATTTGCCCGTAGCGGACTCTCGCAAGTGCGCAGGGAGATGAGCACCGGCCTCACCGTCGCCCAACATGACCGGATACATGCCAGGGTCAAAGGTATAGAGATACCGCGTGAACCATCCGGCATTCGGCCCGATGTCTGGCCGCGCACCAGTGGTGTTAATCGCCGCGATCCACTCTGCATGGCCGCCCAGATCGCCTTGATCGCCGCCGTTGAATGTCGCGATCTCCGAAGCAATTGCCGTCGTGGAAACCGTCTTTGTGAGATCGTAGTTCGGCAGGACCTTGCTGGAGATCATGTACGGAAAGTTATAGTCGATATTGACCGATCCGGGCGTCGTTCCGTCCCAGTAGACCTTACGCCAGCGGCTCTTGGCGATGTGCGTGAAGTTCGACTTCGAGTATGCTGTCGTGCCGAGAGTAGGGCCGCGCTTCAATGCTAGAGTATATACCTGATCCTGAAGCGCAGTCGTCCACATGTTCTCAAGAATATATTCGATCTTCACACCCGCGAATCCTGGATAAAAGGTGAGAACAAAGATCGGGTGGAGAGACCTGTTAGAATCCCATCCCATGTCGGCAGATCGGGCGCCAGTGCGGTCCTCGACAATCACCTGGGTCACTACCGGCCCGTGGAGCCAATATATCCATTTCCCTGCCGCCAGCATGGTCTTTGCGTTAACAGCACAAGTGTTCCCACTCAGTTGATTGGCGGCGCAGGCCATCGATCCTGTCACCTCGATATCCGCACCCCATGATTCCGCCCCGCCGCCGGCATCGAAGTTCCCCATCTGCGTCTGGGTGAGCGCCGAACCAGCAGAAGAACCTGAAGCGCTGTTGACGAAATCTACCGTAATGGTTCCATTGGCTGGCACTGTGGCCGAGAAGGAGACAATCGCGTGCTGCAATGAGCCATCTGGCCACGTGGTCTTGCGGTCACATTGCCACGCCGCCGCCGGCACGCCGTTGACGCGCGGTTGCGCGTATGCCGCAATTTCGCTCCGACCAAAGAAGCGCGAAATACTGAAAGGCCGATTGAGCTGGCTGTGATTGCTTTGATCGCCAACCACAACAGCGTTACCCGGTGGACTCGCGAAGGCGCCGCACGACATAACGAGAGTGAACGCACCAAGGCAGAGACGATCGGCGCGTCTCCGCCTCTGTGTGAGAGAACCAAAAGACGGGACAAAGCCGTCCCGGTTCAGTCCCAGACACGGGACAATAGCACGAATCAACGAAAACAACTTCGTTATGTTTATCAGGACCAAGCGAACATCGTAGCGCATCCGATACAGGATCGATTATAGCAGGCCAACATCGCGGGGCTAATACTCTCGAACGATAGGGTCTCCGTACTGAAAAGAGTAGCGGTATCACGTGCTTCTCCTCGGTTGGGCGCGCCCGCGCCGGCTCCTCGATCAATTCGACTTCCGCCTTGCAGATGCGCCGAACATGCCGGCCGACTGCCCAAAGGTAGCGAGCCAAGCTTAATTACGAACCCATTTCAGCCGCGGGCCGGTGGGCATCGTATAATGCGTGCAAAATTAGACCCAATAGACGTTGTTCACCAGTTGAACGGTCTTGTGTATCGCAGAGGCCACCAAACCGAGGTCGGCGATAGCGCGGGCTGGCGAAGTAGTCTGCAAGCCCGGAAAACTTCCCATCGTCTCAACCCGGAAGCGGGCAGGGTTCTCCGCAAGGTAGCAAAACAGCTTCTTAATGCGCCGGATATTGCATTTCGGGATAGCCGAGAGATAGCCGCTGCGTTACTCCTGCACCATTCGGGCTAGCGAGTGATTGGCCACGGCCCGGTTCCGGTTGGCCTCACCAAGGGCGGCGCGAAGGTCGCCCTTCGAAGCAGAAGGCCGAAAGCGGCCGCATAGGCGCTCGCATCTCCCGATGCGACAAGCACCGGCGCTGACGTTGGGCCAAGGATTTCCGCGATATCGCCCACGACCGTGCATACTGCCGGCAGCCCGGACGCCGCTTTCGTGAAGTTTCCCGTGCCGCAACCATACTCCAGCACGGTACACGTTCCGGACGGCAACGCTTCCTCGACCTTCGCGATCACCCGATCCAGCTTATCTTCCGCCCGATAATCCTTCCAGCCGCGCGCGTGCCGGCCATCACAAAACTCTCGTGGGGTGCAACACGACAGGGACTCTTCACGTCGCATCTAAAATGCCTCCGACGAAGCCACGGCCACCGAATTGGGCCCGGCGTCCGTTTCGATATCCCGATCCTCAGACCGAGACAGCGCTACTTTGCATCCCACAACCAATGCCATGAGGTGATAGGGGAGATCAAAATAGCAAAGGTTGCCAAAGGCCCCCCCCACCGCATAACCAATCAACGCAACCTGGACCATTGATGCCAGCCACCCGGCCCAGGCGGCATCGGGGCGGTCCCTTGCCTGGCGGATGATCTTATGCGCAGTCCGCCACGTGAAGAGCCACAGAGCGAGGTACAACGCCAGCCCGGGGATTCCCTGTTCTCCAAGCACTTTGAAATAAATACTGTGAGCGGCATGGTAATTGTCCGGAACCGGCGCGTAGACCTGAAACAGAGCCGGTGTGAAGACCTCAAATCCGCCGCCCGTCAGCGGCCGGTCGGCCACCACGTTCATGGCAAATCGCCAGGCGTTGATGCGGCCTTGCGCGGATGCGTCCGCGTCGTAATCCGCAATGGTCTCCATGCGGGAGAACCACTGCGAAGGCGCGAGTTGGTAGACCAATCCTCCCGCGAGGCATACCGCCAACAGGGCTACGATGCGGTGGGGGGATTTCCACAACAACGCGATCGCTACGGCCGCGAGTGCGAGTAACCCGGCGCGCGAATACGTTCCAATCACCGAAATAACGGCTCCGGCGAGCACGGCGATCAGCGCAAGGCGAACGAAGCGTCTCTTGACCAGGAACAGGAGATAAACGACGAGGGGGATGACGGTGACTAGTGCGACGGCAATATCGTTATTGTCCGCGATGAACGTGTCCGGAGGACCGTAGACGAGGGACCGTCCGCCTGTTAGCACGCTGCCAATGCCGCCCCGAACGGCGTAATAGCCCAGAGAAAGTACAATCGTCCAAACGGCGCTGTTGATCCGTTCTTTGGATACAAGCATCATGAGGAGGATGCCCGTCATGAACAGTATCTTCAACGCGCGATTCCACTGAGGCCACGCCCCGTCCGGGTTCAGAGCAAGAAACGTGTTTACGGTGAGCCAGAGGGCAAAGAGAATCAACAGAAACGTTTCGGGCGCTAGCGGCAGCCGCTTCCTGTCGCGGCTAAAGACGAGCCCTGCCAAAAGGACGCATACAACCACAGCGCTAAACGGGAATGTCGAAGCAGCGCCGTAACAAAGGCGGTGCGGGTTCATGTACGCAAACCATAAGTAGAGCAACACGCCGACCCATGGCCGCCACAACGTTAGAGCCAGGCCGATGGCCGCGATTCCAAACAGCGCGTAGTCCCTCATCGGATCTGAAGCCCCACACTAACCATACGCTCAAGTAGTAAGATCTGCGTCCTGCCGGCCCGGCGCTCACAAACGCGGCTTGCGGACGGTGCCATTTAGCACGGCCAGGCCGCAACGAAGGGACGGACTTTCGGCAGCCCGTTGTGCGTGTGTGGAATACCGGGCGCCCTCACTGGCAGGAACCAGTGAGAACCCCTTGTATGGCTCTTTGGACATCCAGAATGGTGCACGGCCCGGAGGCGAGGGCAGACGCTGTGGTGTTTACGTCGCATCCCCGTCGTCTACATCAGGACCGAGAAGTCCAGGGCCGACGCCATATCCGTCGCAGTCGTCGTCGATCACGAAGGCTGTCGTGCAGCCCTTGCCCAGATGCGTATCGGCGCACCACATTGCGGCCGGCAGCGTGAGCGAAAGCACCTTAGAAAATCTCATTTTTCTAGAGCGAGTCTACCATGACCAACAGTCCACTATACGCATAACCATCGTTAGCACCCCCCCTGCTGCAAGAGGTTACCGCTTTGCGCCCAAGCCCTGCCGGTCCGAGTAGCCGCGCTGGCTGAAGCACTTAAAGGAGGCTGCGCGCCAGTGTGTTCCCCCCCGGCGGAGCAGCGCGCGCACCAGTTGCCGTTCCTCTTTGGGAACCACGCGCAAGAAATACAGCAATGCGGGGTACGAGCACGCACAGGCCGCACCGACAGCCATTTGGCCAAGCAGACTGGACGGCGGCGCCGCCACATGATATATGACCACAAGCCCGCCGGCCAACCCAACGACGGCGGCGAGGCGCCCGTATTCGAATTCGAATCGCCGAACCCTCTGTGCCTCCCATAAGCCGACCCCGAACATAACAGACACGGCCGCCCCAGTCGCCCACACAGCGCCCCATGCGGCGAACCGTGGAATCAAAGCGGCATAACCCAGAACGCAGACGACGGTGCCGATCCACGTGACGCGCGCGTCTTTTCGGGTGACGTTGTTCAACGCGAATACGCTCCTAAAATACGCGCCAGTAGACCGGATTAGATACACCAGCACCAAGCCCTTCGCCAGCGGCGCAGCAGCCGAAAATGAAGGCGGCGCCATAATATGAAGAAGGGGCCCCATGAAACACACCAACGCGAGAGCAACATATGTGACCACCATGAACTCGTAGGTGCACACGCGGACGTACCGTCGATCACCGCCCGGGCCCTTCACTAGTGCGAACATCTGCGCCTGCCAGTACGCGTCGAGCGGCAATTGGGCATAGGAAACCAGCATTCCAATCTTATACGCGAGCGCATACAGCCCTATTTCTCGCAGCGAAATATAATACTTGAGAAAATAGCGATCGCCGAAATTGATAATCAGAAACCCCACGCCTCCTAACGCCAACGGCGCCGAATACCGAAGCTGCTTCCATAGAAGCCCGGGGGCGAAACCGATGCCGCAGCGGCGAAACACGTAGAAGGCGCCTACAGACGCCACGCACGCAGCTGCGACCAGGCCGCTGTTCAAGATTCCGTAGAGCCCCATGTGCAACCCGACAATCAGCGCGATATTGAGACCGATTCCCACGATGAGACGCGCCAGGGATAGACCCACATAGACGCGCGGCCGATCAATGACTCGCACATAATACAGAGCAATTTCCAGTGGTATGTTCAGTGCGACTGTTGCGAGGGATAATCTCACAGCCGGGGCAAACGAAGCCGTTCCGAACAAGAGCCGGCTCACCAGCGGGGCTGCGATGTTGCCGGTGAGCGCCGTCACCGCGCCTATCCCCAAACCGCCCAGTAGACACGTACTCGCGACGCGCCCTCGCTCACGAGCCGTGGAGGCATGTTCGTAGAAATAGAACAGGCTCTCGGCGATACGCACACCTAGCAGAACCGCGACTGTATAACCAGTAACGTCCAACAGCTCCAAAACCCCATAGTCTCTCGGAGTGAGATAGTGCGTATACAAAGGAAGCAATAGGACGCTGGCCGCACGCGAGAGTAGGACCCCGAAGCCATATATCGCCGTGCTGCGAACCGCTTTGCCGTAAGTACTCATCTTTGGCTATGCCGAACCGTGGTCGCTCCTGTCTTCACCTATCTATTCTTCGGCTGCACGACAGCGAAAGCGGCGAGCTGGCCGCAAGCCTAGCAATCCGAATAGGCGATACCCGAAGTGCAAGGGCCCGGATACCCATTCGTCCGTAGCCGCTGAAGAAGGCCACACCATTCCACGGGTCGAGCCGGCGTCTGGCATCGAATGCGCTCCGCGAGATAACAATAAAAGTAGAACCGAGCCTCACTCGGAGTGAACGCGCTGTCCGTGAGTTCTCGCTGAACAAAGTCGCGGACGCTTGATCGGGAAAAGAATGCGTAGCAGTGTGCTTCTGCGGTCGTACAGAGCCGTCCGAGTCGTGTGTAGAGGTGGCCGCCCACAAACCAAAAGAGATCTAGAAGGGGAAAGCTAGTGGCAAAGCCGCCCCAATCGATCACGCCGATAGCTGTGCGAGACGACATGATATTTGGTGCCCAGAAGTCACCGTGGACAGGGACGCCGGGAGAGCTCTCGTTTGGTATGCTGCGCTGCAAGAATTCTAGCAGCGCGGCAAACTCGCCATCCGCTGCCTCGTCCGGCTCGAATGCTTCCGACAGGCGCTCGACCAGTCCGCTCATTGAAAGGGCAATGGGCACGGGGACCAAGCCCCTGAAACGCCTGAGCCAGACTGCGGCCTTTTCAAAGATATCCGGCACGACCGGGGTGCTGCGATCCGTTGGTATCGTCGGCAGATCGACGGTGCCTCGGACACCGCTCTGGACCAGGCACGCTTCGCGATCGCCGTCATCCCACGCGATCACCGTTGGTATGCATAGTTCGTCGGACCAGGGCGCTAAGTACCGTAGGGCCTCATACTCCCGCCGCAGGCTCGCCCTCCCGAGGCCGTCGATTGCGGTTTTCGCTACCCAGATCGGCGCTGTTTGGTGGCTGGTGAAGGCGCACACGATGCTGATATGGCGGCCGGAGCGAAGCCGCGCCGGGAACACCCCGGGAGCGGTGCACTGCAAAAGGGAGAGAACTGTTCTATGCATCGTAGCGCTCCAGCACGAACACGTAATCGCTCCCAAACCGGCGCCAGAACCACTCTTTTGCGGCAAGAAGTTTCAAGCGGTTCTTCAGTAAGGCGCGCCACCCTGGCACCACCTGGACTAAGGGTAACTTCGAGTAGAATGCGATCGCCTGACCATTCAGCGGCACCAGTTCGGTTGGGAGGTTGTATCCGTTAGTGGCGATCCACATTGAGCCGATCTTCAGCCCGGAGCGAGCAAACAATCTCCGGTATCCAGAAAAGCTATATGTAAACGTACGGTAGCCCCGATTGTCGTCCGACCGGTGCCTGCTGCGATTGCACACGAACCGCGCCAACCAGCGGGGCATCAGGCTAGTATACGGAAGTCCGCTGTGGTCGGGCGAGCCGCGGAACTGCGCCCAGCCGAAGCGGTTTTCAATTCCAACGTACAGAACACCGCCAGGGGCGAGCAACTCTCGAAGTCGCTTCAGAAACGCTTCCTGAATCTTCTCGGTGGGACCGCTGAGATCAAAAACGGCCACCCACTCCAGGACTCCGTTCACAATGATAGCGTCGAACTGCCCCGGAGCAAGCTGCATAGAATCGATACCGGCGTTCAGGATCGTGAGGCGGTTCAGTCCGTCCTCCTTCTTACGGACCGCCATGAATTGGCAGCGCTCTGGAACGCCTTCCAGGGCGACAACATGATGCCGGACGGCAAAAGCGGCGGAGATGCCCCCAAGGCCCGCCCCGACGTCCAGAATCCGGCCCGTCTCAGGAATGGGGAGTAGGTCCTGGAAAGCAGCGCGGTTTGGAGACGCCACATAGGTGTCGAGGGCGGGCGCGACCTCAAGGAGCGCGCTACGCCAGCCGATCTGTGCGCTTCGCGCAAGCAGTTCGGCCATCTGGCTCTTTGGTATCTCGCCCCAGTACGATTTCAAGGGGGCCACAACGGCTACGCCGTCCCTCATGCGTCCAAGTTCCCGGCCGCAGGAGCACGAGATGCGCTCCCGATCGTCTAAAGGAACAGGAGCGCCACAGGGGCAGAGCAAGTTAAACGGACCCTGCGTGAGCGAGTGAATTTCTTTTGGCATAAAGAACCAAATCGGCAAATTGGTAACGAATCTCGGCGCGCCGCGGAATGCCCCGCGCCGCCAGAGTAGTCCACAAACAGGCCCTGGGCAAGTACTGGGCTGGTTATACGTTTGCTATTTGCAGCGTGATGACGCATGTCCAGGCATACTTCCCCGCCGAAGGCAGGGCAACCGGAAGATATGGGTGTCGATTACCTCGAGGCCCTTCAGGATGGGGCGGAGCAGCAGAGGCGTTTGGACAAGCGGCACCGCCAGGAGCGAACACAGACAGAAGGGCTCAACTTGAACCAGTTTGGAAGTACCCGTTTGCCAGAGCGATGTCCGGTGCCTTCAGGGGGGTGCTCGTCAGGAGTTCGATATTCCGGCGTGAGGCGTCGGTATAGATTGACAAGGGGATTGTATCCCAACGGCTCCGCAAACACGGCCCGGCCCCCCGGCTTGATCACCCGCGCCAGTTCCGCGAAGGCGCGCGCGAGATCCAAGTGGTGTAAGATCGCCACTCCGTACGCGGCATCAACGGAGTTGTCCTCGATCGGCAACGCCTCGCAATCCCCGATTCGGAACTCGATATTCGAAAGCCCCAGCCGTCTGGCTCGCGCCGAAGCCTTTTGAATGGACGCCTCCGATATGTCGACGGCGATGACGCGTTCAAGGGAAGGCGCAAGCGTCGCCTGGAACCCGCTATCGCCGCAGCCGTAATCGAGCACAGTACCAGGGAGTCCACGGGCCTGCATGAGAAACCGGTTTCTACTGGCCTCGGCGATGGCGTAGAACTTCGACGCCGAACGCCGCCCCCCGGCGGCGACTAGGTGGTTGTGGAACTGCCGCTCGAATTCTTTCCGTGTCGCTGCGTCGTTGATCGGCGATTGAGACATAATTGCCCCGCGATTAAGGGATAGGTGTTATATCTGCGGGCACGCCGTTGCTGTCGCAATGGCAGGCGCCACTTGGTTAAATACTTCCGGGACACCCTGCACACCACCGCCAGACGATCCCGTGTGGTGGCTGTGCCACTCCGCTAGCATCAGCAGATTCCACAGCTTCCGGCTGTGGTCTCCGAGGCCTGATTGGTGCTCGTTCCACACCCGGCGCACCTCGCCGAAAGACAAGTAGCGCTCCATTTCCGGGTGCAAGACCTGTTGTTGGAACACCGGTTTCAGACTCGTCCGGAACCACTCCGCCAGCGGCACTGAAAAACCCATTTTGCTGCGGGTGATCACCGAACGCGGTACGTACGGCCCCATCGCCTGTTTAAAGAGGTACTTGCCGCTGCGGCCGCGCAGCTTAAGTGCAGTGGGCAACCGTCCCGCCAGTTCTCCCAGCCGATAATCCAGCCAAGGGGATCGAGATCGGAAGAGCGTC
>OBLU010002459.1_pt1 | contig 17054 bp, 10 predicted proteins | sample 1518681 | NCBI WGS metagenome assembly OBLU01 (sample SAMEA3539304, study PRJEB22396) | soil metagenome | biome: tundra; feature: field; material: soil | place: USA | collected 2010-05 | depth 0.15 m | reverse complement strand
TTGACGCCATCAACGGCGACTGGGGCGGCGCTCCGTTTGAAGACCTGATGAAGGGTCTCGACTACGCCGAGCAGACTTATCCGTTCATCGACAAGACCCGCGAGTGCGCGCTGGGCGCCAGCTACGGCGGATACGCCATCAACTGGATCCTCGGCCACACCGACCGCTTCAAGTGCCTGGTGTCGCACGACGGCATGTTCAACGCCGAATCCGCCTGGGGCACCACCGAAGAACTCTGGTTCAACAACTGGGAGTTCAAAGGCACGCCCTACGACAACCGCGCCAGCTACCAGAAGTGGTCGCCGCACCAGTACGCCAAGAATTTCAAGACGCCGACGCTGGTCATCCACGGCCAGCGCGACTACCGCCTCGACGTGAGCGAAGGCTTCCAGCTTTTCACCACGCTGCAGATGGAAGGTGTCCCGTCGAAGATGCTGTACTTCCCCGACGAAGGCCACTGGGTGCTGAAGCCGCAGAACTCGCGGCTGTGGTACAAGATGGTCAACGACTGGGTGGATCAGTGGACGAAATAGAGCCGGCTTCCGCTGTCGGCCTTCCGGAAGGGCTCAAGAGTTCATGTGGGGACAGCCGCCTCGGCTGTCCGCCGAGCGAAGCTCGGGCGAATCCCGGTCCCGGAGGGAGCGCTGACAATAGCCCGCCAGTTCACTGGCGGGTAACACTGAAACCTTTACGGATTAGCGGCGGAACGTTCAGGCGTCGTTCCGGGACGCGGTTGATTTCCCTGCTGCCTTGTCATCCTGAGCGCGCTTTTTGCGCGAAGGATCTATGCAACTGGCCGGTACTGCATAGATCCTTCGCGGCAAACAACGCCGCTCAGGATGACAACAAAATGTGGGATTTAATTCAAATCGATCCGCTGGATGTTGGTCCCTCCCGCCTTCTTCACGCCCAGCGCGATCGGACGCGGAGGGTCTGCCTTTAGCGGTTACTTTTGGGCGGTGGGAAGGCCCGCTGAGCGATGCTAGACTCACGCCGTGTCGAAATGGATGCGATCCGCGCTCGCGCTCCTCGCCGGCGGCGGAGTCTGCCTGGTGGCGTTGTTTGCCGGTGGGTCGTGGGGACCATGTGGGCCGAGCAGTATCGTGGGATTGATCGGCCTACTGGGCATGCTGGTCTGCTTTCCACTGGCCGGACTCATTCTTCTGGCCTGTGGCCTGCGCGCGCTGGTGAAGGTACTCCGCGGTGGTCCCGAGGGCGTCGCTTAAGATGCGAGTTGTTCGGCGATGTATTCCTGCCTGCGGTCTGTAATCTCCTTAGGCGGATCTCAAGAGCGGCGCGGCCGCGTCAACGCTCCTGAATTTCAATGGTCCGGGCAATGCGAACCGGGAGCTGCCGGATCGACGGTGGGTCCGTTCCCCCGGCGTCGTTCCCACTAACTGGGGCGGGGAACACCTCCAGAGGATAGTCGAGCCACCCGCTGGTACCAGCCGTGACTCCAACATCTACTTCTAGCGGAGCGCTGAACTTACCCGCTGAGGGCACAATGCTGGCCAGACCATTCACGTCGGTGATCGCGCTACTCTGGCTTACTTCCAGGATCACCGGCATCGCCGGATTGCCAGGATTCGTCTCTCCACCTCCTCCTCCGGAGGATGTCCCACCGGGGCGCAGTACGGTAGTTTGAAAGCTGACGCTGGCGCCGAGCACCGCATTCGGCGGCGAAGAGGAATCCGTGACCCGCACGGTCACCGGTTGAAACGCCTGCCCAGTTGAAATCTGCCCGCTGCCTGACACAGGCTGCAGGTTCTGTTGAGCCTGCGGCACGGGATTTGCATAAATGGTCTGGCACGGGGCGTTCGCGGGACCCACGCACGCGGTTATTTGCACCAGCGCCGAAATTTGCGTAACGGTCAACGTAACGGAGGCATAGCCGGTGGATCCGGTTTTCGCACTGGCGGCGCTGAGCGTTCCGGAGCCAGCAACCACGGAGAAATTCACGGTGGCGTTGTTCTGAGGCGCACCATTGCTCAGCACGCGCGCGGTGAGCGGGACGCCGACTGTGACGCTTTGCGCAATCCAAAGATAAGGCGTCAACACCCCAATGTCGGAGGCCGACTCGGTTGCATTGAGACTCACGCTGACGGAGGGCGATGAACTGTAGACTCCCGGAGCAAGCGTCGCGGTAATGGTTGAGACGCCAATCGCTGCCGGGGTAAGCAAGGTGGCCGCGATTCCATTCTGATCGCTGCTCGCCGAGCATGAAGGCGCTCCGCCGCAGGCGGAGAGTTGCAGGCCACCGCTCGCGCTCCAGCCAATGGTCGCGCCGCTCACGGGAGTAACCCCGTCAGCAGCCAGCACGCGCACGGTCATCGGATTCGCTGCCTGCGTGCCCACGGGCGTGGGCCGATTGATTCCGCCCACCAGAACGATGTTGTCGGTGGCAGCAGCGCCATAGGTCAAAACATTGGTCATGACCGAGGACGCGCCGCTGACCGGATCGGTGATGGCAATGCTCTGTGGCCCATCCGTGTGCGCGGGTGCGGCCAGAATCATTTGCCCTGCGCTGACGGCGAGCGGAGTTGCCGCGGTGCTCCCCACAGCGGCGGTAAGCTGCGGAGCAAAACCTATCCCCTGCACGGTGACCGGGCCGCCATTCACGCCCACGCGCACGGGAGAAACAGAATTCGCGTACAGCACGTGCGCCTGATAGCGGTAGTCGGGACGGCCGTCGCCGCGCACATCGGAAATCCCGATCAGGAAGTTGGAGGAACTCGCGACCTGCGCGTCCAGCCGCGTCAACGCATACGGCAGTTGGTTGAACGGCGAAGGTGTGAAGGCCGGAGGCGCCGTGCCTGGCGGATCAGAGGCGGCCCACATCCCAACGACCGGCTGCGCCTTGGTCAGGGTGGCGTTCCCGAATTCATCGAGCGTAGTCACCGCCACCGATAATGTGCGATTCATCTGCGCAGGGAAGACGAAGTACGCCATGTCTCCATAGCCGCTCAGCGAGCCTTCCCAATCTCCGGCCAAAGGCAAAGCAGCCGGGGTGGTCCAACTGGAAACGGTCTGAGGCAACGGCTGCGCACTGCCTCCCATGAGAATGTCTTGCTGCACGTCATTGCCAGCCGCGACGGTCACGGTGATGGGCTGGGCTGTTCCTGAAAGCGCGACTGGACCCGGTGAGTAAGGGCCAACGTTCGCCGACCATTTCGGATCAATTGCTTCCACTGTTAGCTGGTACTGCGCGCTGCCTTCGTTTGGCAGTTGCAGCCCGGCAAGGTCGAAGAAGCCTTCGAGAGTCTGGCTATCCGATCCCCATTCGGCAAACGGATCACCAACTGCGTCGTCGAAGCCAGTAATGGGATTCCCTTCATTTCCAGTGAACAGAAACCCCGACACCGACGCCGCTGCATACCTGCGCGATGGCAAGCCGGTTTTCGGATCGATCCAGCGCGCCACGACGTTCACTCCCTGCATGGCCTGCGTACGATTTCCGTGCGTGTCGGTGAACCACACGGAACCGTAGATGCGCGCTGTCGTCGTAGAAAACACCTGCTTGCCGGGGAAGCCGGACTGATTCTGCGCCGTCACCGGATAAAGGCGCGAAATGGCCGCCATGTCATCCATCGCCAGCTGGTAAGGATTGGGGTAGCAAAGCGTGATCGGCGTGCAATTCAAAGGATCGGTGGAGTGCATCACCGGGAATCCCGCGAAGTCGTCGGACGTGGGCGGTGGCGTGCGAGTCTGCACATTGGGATTCACCTGCGACCAGCCGAGGCCGAGCACGCTGCCGATCACGCGCACCAGGCGATACTCCACGTCGGTGAGTTGCGACGACTGCTGCGCGCACTGGCCATTGATCACGATCAGCGCATGCTGGTAGGTCGCGAAGGAACCGTAATTGTCGTTACCTCCGAATACGGCGTTGCTATAGCACTGGCCGGCCCCCCCCGCACCCGTTCCGATGAGGGCGTCCGTGACGGAACCGTCGTAGTCGTAAACGATGCCGATCGGCGTGCCGGTCGCCGTCGGCTGAATGTCGGCGGGCATCGAGATCGAGCCGTCCGAATTCAGGGTGACGTTCGTTCCGTTCACATCTTCGGCGAGCGAGCCGCCGCTCGTAACGTTAAGAGCAGCCGTCTGAACTGCGGTCCATTGACCGAACGCACCCGCGACAAAGCTGTTGGCGGACGCGTTAGGGAGCAATGGACTGAGATCGCCCTGATCGGTGTAATAAGTGATCGCCCCTTGCGGCCAGAGCAGTGGCTGCCCGGTCGTTGTCGCGTCGAAATAGCTGGTCCCGGCAACGCACTTCGGTCCGCCGGCGCGGGAGCCAACGACGAACAAGAAAACCAACGCCGCGGTCAGGGCCAGCCTGAGGAGAAGCGAGCGCACAGTAAATGCCATGCGGTTTGTCATGGTCACCTCTTCTGATCGCACTCACTCCTCCTCACTGCCCGCCGCACCGCCAAGGCGAAATCGCTGACACGTATGCGCGACTTCCCACCCAGGACGGGATCCGTTCGAAAGGCTGAAAGATGTTGTGCCGAAAGCAAGACGCGGCCCCACGGGTTAATCGTGAAACGCCCCATGCCTCCGGCGACGCAGCTCGTAAGCCCGAGCTTGCTCGGCGGATACAAAAAGAGAAGCACGCGTTCACCGACGCGGTAGCGCTGGCCGCCCGACCACAGGCCAATCCACTGCGAGATGGTCAGATCCTCGCCAGGCGTGGCTCCGCGGATCGCGTTCTCAACGTGGAAGGTAATGGCAACCGCTTCGACCGTCTGGCCCGGGGTCGCAGGATGACGTGCAATCGAAATGACAGTGCCGGAAAAGATCGCGCCTGCAGCACGAGCGATCAGGGGGAAGCCGATCGTTCCGGGTGGAGTTATGGGCAAGTGGTGGCGGAGTTCGTTTGGCGCCGAAGGCTGACTGACTTCCGGCAGCCGATGGACTGCGAATTCCGACGCAGAATCGACGCGCCCAGACTGGCCCTGCAGTAATGCGGGGGCCAGCGTGAGAATCAAAACTGCGAGCAGACACCTGCAACTTCTCCCATGCATGGGGAGACCTCAAGATGTGACATCTGCTCGGAGGGATACCGGGGAAACGGGACAGCCTATTCCAACGGTAACAACAAAGTCTGTGACAGATGTCACAACCTCCCTGTGGATTTCCGGGACCTTAGTTCTCTTTGAACGCGTTCCCGCTCACAAAAAAACTTGACACGAAAACTACACATGTAGTAGTAATGCATACGTCGGTAGGAGATGACATGGCCGGACCGAAACTAGCCAAGCTCGAACTGCAGATTATGGAGACGCTCTGGAACCGCGGCGAGGCCTCCATCCGCGAGATTCAGGAAGCCTTCCCAGAAAAAGGCAGGCCTGCATACACCACCGTCCAGACCACTGTCTATCGTCTGGAAGGCAAGAAGGCCGTTCGCCGCGTAAAAAAAGTCGGAAACTTCCACATTTTCGAGGCCGCCGTCTCGCGCGATTCCGCGCAGCGGAAGCTAATCGACGACCTCCTCGCGCTCTTCGGCGGCCGCACGCAACCGGTCATGGCGCATCTGATTGAATCGGGCCAGCTCACCCTCGAGGATGTGAAGGAAGCCGAAAGGACCCTCCGCAAGCTGGAGAGAAAGGACAAATCGAAATGACTCCCGCATACTTGTCCGCGCTCAATACGTCCGCGATGTGGAGAGACCTGGCCCCTGGCCTGGGCAATCACCTGTGGCAGTCGACGCTATTTGCCGCCGCTGCCGGATTGCTGACATTCCTTCTGCGAAAGAATCACGCGCGCGCCCGCTACTGGCTTTGGCTGGCGGCATCGGTGAAATTCCTGATTCCGTTTTCGCTACTGGTCGGCATCGGCAGCTATCTCGCATGGCCCCACGCTTCGCCGACAGCGAACGGCGGTTTATACGTCGTGGTGGAAGCGATCAGCCAGCCCTTCTCGGAGCCCGCAATGGCGATTCCGGCGATTGCTCAAGCCGCGCCGGCAGCGGCTATACCGAGTCTGCTCCACTGGCTTCCGGCGTTGCTCGTAGCAGTGTGGCTCTGTGGATTCGTGATTGTTCTTCTTGCATGGTGCGTCCGCTGGCGACGGATTTCTGCCGCCCTGCGAGAGTCGGCGCCATTGCGCGAGGGACGCGAAGCCGCGACTCTGCGCCGGTTAGAGCGCATCGCCGGCACGCATCGGCCCATTGACATTGTGTTGTCGCGCGCTTCTCTGGAGCCGGGAATCTTCGGCATCGTCCGTCCGGTGTTGATCTGGCCGGAGGGCATCTCGAAACATCTGGAGGATGCGCACCTGGAAGCGATTCTCGCCCACGAGGTCTGGCACGTGCGCCGTCGCGACAATCTTGCCGCCGCGATCCACATGGTCGTCGAAGCACTCTTCTGGTTCCATCCGCTGGTGTGGTGGTTGGGCGCGCGCATGGTCGAAGAGCGCGAGCGCGCCTGCGACGAAGAAGTCGTGGAACTGGGCAGCGAGCGCCAGGTCTATGCCGAGAGCATTTTGAAAGTCTGTGAATTCTGCGTGGGATCTCCGCTGGCTTGCGTGTCCGGGGTAACGGGGGCCGATCTTAAAAGAAGGATGGTGTACATCATGACGGAACGAATCGCACGGAAACTGGATTTCGGAAAAAAGCTGTTGCTGAGTACGGCTGGAGTTCTGGCCTTGGCCCTGCCGCTCGTGTTCGGCTTGGTCAACGCGCCGAAGATGCGCGCGCAAGAGCAGGCCGCGACTCCGGGTGCGAGTAAGTCCAACGTCGAACTCATGGTCAAATCCGGCGCCGGCGGCGAGGCCCATCGAGTGGGAATGATGTACTCGGACACCGGATTCAAAGCGATGCACACGACTTTGCAGGCGCTCCTTCAAGAGGCCTATGGAGTCCAGGCCAACCAGATCATCGGAGGTCCGGATTGGATCAAGACCGCACCGTTCGATCTCGAAATTGGGCCTGAGGACGACAAATCCGCGCCCAGCGGCATGAGTATCGAGCAGAGCCCGGAGCAAAGCAGGATTCGAAACCAGCGGCTACTGCAGGCGGCTTTGGCAGAGCGCTTCAAGGTGTCGCTGCATCCCGAAACCAGAGAGCTGTCGACCTATGCTCTCGTTGTGGGCGACGATGGGCCGAAGCTTCAGCCCGCAAAGGCCGCCAGCAGCTACGCTGCTCCGGTCAAAGGCCCGGACGGGATCCCCATGAATAAATCATTCCAGATCAAGCTCGATGGCAGTCAGGCCGGGTTGGAAGCCCGCGGCATGTCTACCTCGGACATGGCATCGCATTTCTCACGCCATCTGGGCACCGTCGTAGTCGATAAGACCGGCCTCACCGGCAACTACGACTTCAGCTTGAATTGGACGTCAGATGCGAGCGGACGTGGCACATTCAACGCCCCTGTATCCGATGCTTCCGCGTCGTCGCTCTTAGCTGCAATTCAGGAGCAGCTGGGTTTGAAACTGGAGCCGGAAAAAGGTCCGATGCAAGTTCTCGTCATCGACCACGCTGAGAGGCCGGCGGAGCCCACGCAAAACTAAAGGCATATCATCTCGGAGCAAGGCAACTTCCGGCAGGCATTCGGATTCTCACTCACCAGAGTTCCGACGTCCTGCCGGAGACCTTCTTCTCCCAGACGATAGTCTCCACGCAAATTGCTCCATCTTGACAGCTAGCCCCCACGCCCTGAAACTGATGTCCGCGCGCGCAGGCGTTCGTCTCTCCTTCCCCACATGCCGAGCACGTGCCAGCTGGCAAGAACTTTGGCAGCGCCGGGCCTGATCGTCGATAGAACCACGTCGCGTTAGATGAGGAGAACTTCGTGAATACCTGCCCGCAGCACACGGCACGATTCCGGGGCGCGGAAACTTTTTCGCGCCACTTCGCCCATGGCCTGCTGTTCGATATCGCCACGATCATTGCGATATCGCTGTGCGCTGCGGTGGCGCTGGCTCAGGTTTCCTTTCTGAATGCGCCGTTGTCTCCTGGGCAAAGGGCGCCCGGCGCGCCTGCATTCACGCTGACCGTGTATGGCACCGGCTTCGCTTCCGATGCAGTAGTGAACTGGAACGGCGCCCCGCTCGCCACTACGTTCAAGACAAGCGAGGAACTGCAAGCGTCTGTTCCCGCGTCCGACATCGCCAAGGCACAAACCGCGCTGGTGACGGTCACCAACGGCAGCGGCATAGTTTCGAATGTCGATTACCTTCAGGTCGTGAAGAACGCGTACCCCGTCGCTTACGGCAAACTGGACTACGCCACCGATCCCACGCCGCAGGCTGTGACCACGGCGGACTTCAACGGAGACGGCAAACTCGACCTGGCCGTCGCCACCGGCAACAACAGCGTCTCCATCCTCTTGGGTCATGGTACCGGAACATTTCCCACGCACGTGCAATACGCCGTGCCCGGGAACCCGGTCGCGATCGTGCACGGCGATTTCAACGGAGACGGCAAACAGGACATCGCTACCGCAGACCAGACCGCAAACGAAATATCGGTGCTCCTCGGCAACGGGGATGGCACATTCCAGTCTCACCACGAATATGCCACTGGACCGAAGCCCGTGGCCCTAGCCACGGCGGATGTGAATGGAGACGGCAATCTCGACATCATCGTTGCCGACTACAGCGCCAACAAAGTATCCATCCTGCTGGGCAACGGCGACGGCACCTTCAAGCCTCACGTCGACTATGCGACCGGGAACGGGCCTTCCGGCGTGGCGATCGGCGACTTCAACGGAGATGGCCGGCTCGATTTAGTTGTCGCCAACAAAAACGACAACACCGTTTCCATCCTGCTGGGCAATGGCGACGGAACTTTCCAGTCCGCTGTCGCTTGTGCCACCGCAGCCTTACCCAACAGCGTGGTCGTAGGCAATTTCACCAGTTCCAACGTGCTGGACGTCGCCGTGGGCACGGCAAACAAAGTCGTCTCAGTCCTTCTGGGCAACGGCAATGGTAGCTGCCAGAAGCACGTGGATTACAAGATCGGCGCTAACGCGATGGCTATCGCCGCCGCGGATTTAGGTTCCACCGGGAAGTTATCACTGATTTCGGCGAACTATAACGACAACACGATTTCAACCCTGGCCGGCAACGGCGACGGTACGTTCAAATCGCAATCGGTATTTCTCACTAATGGCGGGCCGTCCGGACTGGCGATCGGCGATTTCAAAGGCAACGGCAAGCTGGATGTCGCAGTCACCGCCTCCAGCGGCAATACCGTTTCGACCCTGCTCGATAGCTGGATCACGATCTTTCCCACCGTCTTCAGTTTCGGAACTCAGACCTCGGGCGAGAAGAGTGCACCCAAGACTTTCACCTTGAAGAACAACGGCCCTACGCCTTACTCCGTGGGAGCGATTTCCTTCGTGGGGGCTTACGGAGCAGACTTTACGCAGACCAACACCTGCGGCACAGCGCTGGCCGCTGGTGCTTCATGCACACTCTCTGTCGTGTTCGCACCCACTGCTTTGGAAAACGCGAATGTCCAACTGCAGGTGACCTCGTACAATGGCAGCGTTTTCGGGGCGGAGATCACGGGCACAGGCAACATTCCCTTCACGTTGACGGGCAGCTTGAATTTCCCTATGCAACTGATTGGCACCAGGAGCAAGGGGAGGACGCAGACCTTCACCAACAACAGTGGCGTGGACATCTACTTCACCAGTATCGACCTGGAGGGCGTCAACCAAAGCGATTTCAGCTTCACGACGACTTGTCCGATAGGGGGAGCGCTGCCCCCGGGCGCCAGTTGCACTGTAACCGTCTATTTCAGTCCGACAACTGCAGGCGGAGACACCGCGACCCTGGTTTACAAAGGCAACTTTACACAGACGGATCAGGGAGAACTTATCAGCGGCAATGCAACCGCAGTGCTCATTACACCCACGTCGCTAACCTTTCCGAACACAGCCGTCGGCACAACGAGTGGTCCACTGACCGTGACCTTCCAGAATGTCGGCCCCACCGCGCTCCTCATCACTAGCATCTCGTGGACTGGCTCAAACGGCCCCTTCAGCGAGATCAATACTTGCGGAACCAGCGTTCCTGCAAACTCGTCGTGCACGTTCAGTTTCACCTTCAGTCCGCCCACTGCGGGAACCTTCACCGAGACCCTGAGTATCGGCGATCCCGATCCCAGCGGCCCGCAGAAGATTAAAGTCACGGGCACGGGCGTTGCCGCTGCCACCGCAGCGAAATAATCCGCCGCAGGCGCTCATTATTATTTCTTCATCCCGGTGGCCAAGATAGGACACCCGGCCTTCCTTCGTGAACCTTCGTGTCCTTCGTGGTTGAAGGTTTTGAAGTTCCCACCGACGCTGATGGCAACCGCTCTCGCGATAGCAGCTAAAATACCCGGCGGAGGATTCATGGCGAAATCGCGCAGACAATTTCTGACACTGACATCGATGGGAATGCTGGGAGCGGCGGCCACGCTGCGCAGCGTGGGGCAAAATCCACCCGGACAGAATCCCTCGATTCAAAATCCAGCAGACCTGCCGCCTGGTGCGCCGCCCGCTTTTGGAGCAGGCCCCGCTGTCGGACCGGAAGTATCCGCGACGACCTTCGCCGAGGCCGAGAAGCTGGTGCAGTTCGAAATGACCGCCGCCGAGCGCGCCGTGGCCGCCGACAGCTGGCGCAAGACGATGGCCTACCTCTACGAGCGGCGCACCGGACCGCGCAAACTTGCCTTGCCCACGACGATCGCTCCCGCCACGCGCTGGGATCCAATCCTCCCGGGGCAGAAGTCAGGTCCAGATCATGACCGGTTCGTCCGCAGCTCAATCGATCCCGGCCCTCTGCCCGCGCGCGACGAAGATATTGCGTTTGCTGCGGTGACGCAGCTCTCGCGCTGGATCGAGACGCGCAAGCTCACCTCCGAGCGTCTCACGAACATTTATCTAAAGCGGCTGCAGCAGTTCGATCCCAAGCTCCACTGCGTAATCACACTCACCCGCGACTTGGCGCTGAAGCAGGCGAAGCAAGCAGACGAAGAGATTTCCGCAGGCAAGTATCGCGGTCCTCTGCACGGCATTCCTTGGGGAGGCAAAGATCTGCTCGACACCGCGGGAATTCCTACCACATACGGTGCGGAGCCTTTCCGCAACCGCGTCCCCAGCGAAGATGCCGTGGTGGTGAAACGTCTGCGCGAAGCGGGAGCGGTGTTGGTAGCCAAGCTCAGCCTGGGCGCGCTCGCGCTCAATGACATTTGGTTTGGCGGCCAGACGATGAATCCCTGGCTGCTCGAGGAAGGTTCCTCGGGATCGAGCGCGGGTCCCGGCGCCGCCACCGCCGCCGGATTGGTGGGCTTCTCCATCGGCAGCGAGACCGGCGGTAGCATCATTAGTCCATCGACGCGCTGCGGCATCACCGGCTTGCGGCCCACCTACGGACGCGTGGCCCGCACCGGCGCCATGACGCTCTGCTGGTCGCTCGATAAGCTCGGTCCCATGACTCGCAGCGTCGAAGACGCCATGCTTGTACTGCAGGCGATTACCGGGCCAGACGCCGGCGACGTGGCCAGCGTGCCCAGCCATCTTGATTTCGACGCTGCCAAGAGCGTCGCGGGCCTCCGCGTTGGATACTTCCCTAAGTGGATGCAGGAGAATCCCGCCACAGCCGTCGACCGCGCTGCCGTAGATGTCGTCAAGAAAGTTGGAATGGTTCCAGTCGAGGTGTCGATTCCCGACTGGCCGTATGACTCGCTCAACCTTATTCTGTTCGCCGAAGGCGCAGCCGCGTTCGAAGAACTGACCCTCAGCGGAGGACTGCGCGAACTCAAAGCCCAGGTTCCCGACGCCTGGCCGAACATCTTCCGCCAGGCGAGATTTCTCTCAGCCGTCGATTTCGTGCAGGCCGACCGCCTGCGCCGCAAAGTTGCCGAAGAAATGGCGCGCCTGTTTTCGCAAGTCGACCTGCTGCTGGTGCCCTCGGTCCGCGACGAGATGCTGACCATCACGAACTTCACCGGCCATCCCGCGTTAGTTCTGCGCGCAGGATTCGTCGAAGTAGCGAAAGCCCGCAGCGACTGGGCTCCCGATCCGAATCATCCCTTGCCGACGTTCAACCCGCCACGCCGCGTCCCCCACGGAGTAACCCTGATCGGGAGGCTGTTCGAAGAAGGCCCGATGGTCAATGCAGGCCTGGCCTTGGAGCGCGCGTTCGGAGTAGTAGGGGAGCGTCCGCCGGCCTTCTAACTGCGGCTAAGTCGACGCGCGAACAATATTAACGATGTCTTCAGAAATCGCCCGCAACTTACTAACTCCCTCCGGGTTGAGGTGGCACAAGATGTTTCCGGCGATCCAGTGACGAAGCCTCCCGGCCTAGTCACTCGATCGCATGGATCGGCGGGAGACACGCGGACAATTCAGGATTGACCGTTCTCCGGTTCAGTGCTAAGTTTCGCCGTACAGCATTTCCCCGCTGTGATTCCTCTTGCCCGTCAGTTGGGCTCCCAGGATCGCATTCACGAGAAAGACTGCGTTGTTGCATGCTCGAATGCACGTCAGGGCCCGAACGGTTCGCTCCCCGAAGGAGGTCTCCCATGACCCGCCAGCGTTTCCTTAGAAGCCCCCTTGTTGCTCTTGGCGCTTGCGCGCTAGTGATCGCCGAAGTCATCCTCGCAGGCCCCGCTGCGTATGCTCAAGAACCTCGATCTCCACGCTTGTCGCAGCGGGCCGCTCCCCCACGGAGCGCGGCTGCGTACTCTCGGGGCACTCCGGGGACCCCTCCGGTTCTCCCTGCATTTCTGCCTGCGGTCACTTACAGTACGGGAGGATTCGGGGCCATCTTCTACGAAAACGACGCTTGGGTGTCGGTGGCGGACGTCAATGGCGACGGAAAACCTGACATCCTCATCGCCAACTGGTGCTCTAGCTTCGCAATCGAGACCTGCCCCAGCGGGGCTTCGGTCGGAGTATTACTTGGCAACGGAGACGGGACTTTCCAATCTGTGGTGGCATACGGTTCGGGCGGCTACTACGCGTTCTCGGTGTTCGCCGTGGACGTGAATGGAGACGGCAAGTTGGATCTCCTCGTGTTGAACGGTTGTCCGGCGGGAGACTCCATCCCGAGCCTGACCTGCCCCAGTTCCGGCTCCGTCGGCGTTCTTCTGGGGAACGGGGATGGAACATTCAAACCAGTAGAAAACTATCCTTCAGGTGGACTGATGTCGTGGATGGCCGTCGCCGACGTTAACGGCGATGGCAAGCCAGATTTGCTTGTCTCAAACCAGGATGGCGGATCGAACGGAGAGGGATCTGCGGGAGTGCTCTTAAACAACGGAGACGGAACCTTCAAGCCCGTGCAAATCTATAGCTCGGGTGGCCTGCAAGCCGATTTCGTCGCAGTAGCAGACGTGAATGGGGACGGAAAACCCGACCTTTTGGTAGTGAACCTTGCGAATTGCAACAACTGTTCTGGTAGTGTGGGGGTCCTGCTTGGCAATGGTGAAGGAACATTTCAGCCGGTGGTTACCTATGACGCTCCTTCTTTCGACGATGTGCTGGTTGTTGCCGATCTCAACGGTGACGGCAAACTCGATCTCGTATTAAACGGCGGGGGCGCGTTCAATGGGGGCATATTCTCGGTAATGCTGGGCAACGGTAATGGAACCTTCCAGCCACCCGTGACCTATAGCGCAGGCGGGGATTACAACGGCCCACCGATGCTGATCGACCTCAACGGGGACCACAAGCTCGACATAGTGATACCCGTCGGCGCGTGCGATTCACACGGCTTTGGTTGTGTCGGAGTGCTCTTGGGCAACGGCGATGGAACCTTTCAGTCGGTGGTCACTTATACCACCGGCGCAGCCGGAACTATGGCGTTAGCCGCAGGAGACCTAAATGGCGATGCTATCCCAGACTTGGTAGCAATTAGTCAATGTTCCACTAAGTGTGCAATTGACGGTGCCATTTCTGTTTTCACGGGCAACGGGGACGGGACCTTTCAGCCGAAAATCTCCTACGACCCAGGCGGCAAGGGTAGTACTTGGGTTGGCACGGCAGATGTTAACCGCGACGGTAAGCTCGACATTCTCGCGGTGAACACGAATGCATCCTCGCCGGTCGAGGGACTCGTAGGTGTCCTGATCAACGTCACAGCAGGTTCGACGGAAACATCTACCTCAATTACGTCCTCACTCAATCCTTCGGTCGTCGGTCAGGCCGTCACCTTCACCGCCGCTGTGAGTTCGAGCGCCGGCGCTCCGCCCAATGGCGAGACCATCACATTCAAGAACGGCTCGTCGATTCTGGGCACGGCGCCACTCAGTGCCGGCACCGCCTCACTGACGACTTCTTCTTTGGCGGCCGGCATCTACACCATCACGGCCAGCTACCCAGGTGACGCCACCTTCGCGGCCAGTACCTCGCCCGGACTCCGCCAGGTTGTGAATTCCACCACCAAGTCCGCAACCGCGACGACTCTCGTCTCAAGCCTGAATCCGAGCGCCTACGGCCAGTCCGTTACCTGGACAGCGACGGTCACCACCTCAGGCTCCGTCCCGCCGACCGGAAAAGTGAATTTCACGTGGAGCAGCTACACCATCGGTTCGGCCACATTAAACGCCAGTGGTGTGGCGACCCTCACCAAGTCCAACCTGAACGCCGATACCTATCCGCTCACCGCTGTGTACGTAGGAGACGCGAGCAATCTGGGAAGCACCTCCTCGGTGGTAAGCCAGGTGGTCACCCAAGCCACCAGCTCCGCCGCGCTCACCTCATCGCCGAATCCATCGACCTCAGGTCAGCTCGTCACATTCACCGCCACAATTACATCCCCGACCGCCAAGCCAACCGGCCCCGTGACCTTCGCAGTCGGAAAGACAGTCCTCGGAACCGCGCAACTCAGCGGAGGCAAAGCCCAGTTCACAACCTCTACGCTAACCGTGGGCTCAACCACGGTCACTGCAACGTACTACGGAGACTCGAACATCGCTAAGAGCTTCGCCGCGGTGACCCAGACCGTCAGCTCGCAAGGGACGCTGACGGAGCCTAGCGGGAAGCTTCCTCTCCAATCGAAAACTACGCTGGCCACGTCAGGGTGCAGGACAACCACCACGCTCACGACCTCGGGATCGCCGACCGTAGTTGGACAGCAAGCCACGTTTTCGGCACAGGTGTATGCCCCCGAGCTCTGCGACAACCATCTGCAAGGGAGTTGTACTGAGCAGATCACCTTTTATGACGGCAACACCGTCATCGGAACTGCGCCCCTGAATCTCAGCTCCTGTATTGCAACGTTTGCCGATACTTCGCTTACGGCCAAAACCCACAAAATCCGGGCGCAATTTCCCGGGACCGGACTCGGCGATTTGCCGAGTAACTCCAACGTCGTCACCCAAGTAGTAACCGGGGACTCGACGACAACATCCCTGAGCTCAAGCCTGAGCCCCTCGATTTATGGGCAGCCCGTAACCTGGACGGCGGCGGTGACGAGCCCATTCGGATACGTCACCCCGCCTACCGGGAGAGTGAACCTTATGTGGGATGGCCAAGCCATTGGTGCAGCCACGCTCAACGCCAGCGGTGTTGCCACGCTGACCAAGTCGCTCCTCAGTGCCAATTCCTACATGCTGACTGCGGTGTACGAGGGCGACGCCAATAACGCAAGCAGCACATCCGCCGTTCTGAGCCAGGTGATAGGGCAAGCCACCAGCTCGGCTACGCTGAGTTCGTCCGCGAATCCATCAAGCCTCGGACAGGCAGTTACCTTCACCGCGAAAATTACCTCACCCACCGTCAAGCCGACTGGTCCGGTAACCTTCACCGCGGGGCAGACGGTTCTGGGGACGGCTCAACTCCTTGGCGGCAAAGCCCAGTTCACAACCTCCACGCTCGCCGGAGGCTCAACCACCGTCACCGCAACCTATAACGGAGACTCGAACATCGGCGAGAGTTCCGCGTCGGTGACGCAGACGGTGCACTAATCGCGCGGAGTCGAAGGTTGGGCACCACAGACGCCGACCCCTCGCTTTCTTCCGGTCGATCGTCTGAGCTCCAAAGCCTGTGTAGAGCGGACACTCCCTTCGACAAGCTCAGGGCAGGCTCTGTCCGCTGCTCTTGACTTTGACCTGACGGTGGAAGCACTCATGAGAAGTCACGCGGACCAGCCGCGCAGCGGCGACATATGTTAGCCCAAGCCTGCCCTGAGCGAAGTCGAAGGGGACGCAGAGTATGACAAAGCCTTATGCAGCGACGCGTCAGAGGCCAAAAAAAAAGGAACCGAGTCCCGAAGAGCCTGCCCTGACGAAGCCGAAGGGGGACGACAGAAAAAACCGATGGATACCATCGTTCCTGGTGCCCATGCTTCGAACATCGCGCGAAGCATGGTGCAGCCCGCGTCGTGACGGTGCAAAGGTGGGCCAGCCCCAACCTGATCTGCCGGCGCCGCGCCAGTGCACCCACACCGGCCGGCCGCTGGGGACACCCGACTTCGTTGCCGCTCTAGAAAACTCAACCCTCCGCTACCTCGCTCCTCGCAAGGGAGGCCGCCCCATCCAGTCCTCCTCCGATTCCAGTCAGCCCAGCCTTACCTTTGTGGCATAGTTGGAAACTGCGGAACGTCCCGTCCGTCCTCGGGCTTCCAACCGGTCCTTGTCATCCTGAGCGGAGCATGTCGGTGAGCGAAGCGAACCGACGCGCGCAGCGAAGGATCCCTGCACTCTTCAACCGCGCCCGGCTGCGTCAGGGAGTTCTCACCATTTTCTTTCGCCGCTTTCGGGTCCTGTTCTCCTTAGGCGTTACCTTTACCCACGGCTTGCTGCGCGGGCTGCATTCTCTCGCTCCTTCGGAGCTTGGGCTCTGGATGTCGCGGCTTCTGTCTTTGTGCTTGCGGGAACTTCTTTCACACTTACTGGCGGCTTGCGCGTTGTGAGTTCGGCTGCTTTGGCTTGGTCTGGCTTCGGTGGTGCTGCGCTGCGGCCCGATACTTCTGGGCCGCCTGGACGGGTCTGAGACCCGTCCCCACACGGTTCGTCTCCACACGATTCGGATGGCTTTGCTTTGTTCTGGGTGGCCTGGTATTGGGCCAGCATCTCTTCGCGGGCGCGGGCGGTTTCGGCGCGTTCCTCTTTGAGG
>OBLU010002458.1_pt1 | contig 17055 bp, 12 predicted proteins | sample 1518681 | NCBI WGS metagenome assembly OBLU01 (sample SAMEA3539304, study PRJEB22396) | soil metagenome | biome: tundra; feature: field; material: soil | place: USA | collected 2010-05 | depth 0.15 m | reverse complement strand
GTCGCATTGCCAGCGAAGGATGTCACATCGCAGTGATAGACGTCGACGGTGAGGGCGCGCAACGGACGGCGGAGGAATGTGCTTCAGCGGGAGTCGGCGTGCAGGCCATCTGTGCGGACGTCTCTGACGAGAAGCAACTTGAAGCTGCCATCGGCAGCGTCTTGTCGCATTTCAAAAAGCTGGATCTGCTGGTGGCGAATGCCGGAATTGAGGGTCCAATGCGCGACTTCGGCGACATTACTGCGGCCGAATTCGACAGGATCATGGCGGTCAACGTGCGAGGCGCTTTTTTGACGGTTCGAGCCTGCATTCCGACGATGCGCGCCCAGCATTCCGGGGCAATTTGCATGACCGCCTCGAACTACGGATTTGTTGCTACTCCGCATACCACTGTTTATTGCGCTACAAAAGGCGCTGTGGCGGCGCTCGGACGTGCGTTGGCCGTGGAACTTGTCCCGGACGGAATTCGTGTGAACTGCGTATGCCCTGGGAATGTCGATACACCGATGTATGACCGGGCGCTGGCCATGCAGGTAGCCGACCCAGCGAGTGTGAAGGCCGCGTCAGGCCGAATGGCGAAACCCGAGGAGATTGCCAGTGTGATTGCCTTTCTTCTCTCCGAAGACGCTTCTTACATGACAGGTGCCCAGGTTGTTGTCGACTATGGCGAAACCTGCCGGCCCGGGCCAGTTTGGCCAAGCCCAAGCTGGTAGGGCCCACCCGCGCCGCAAAGGTACCGAAACGCCCGCCCTCTTCTGTGTCTAGAAAGGTAAATGACGGATGCGGATCGGGACTGATTGACGCGAAGGTCAATTTGCGCTAGAAATATGACTATGAGTCAATATCGGGTATAAGACGTAAATGAGCAATAGTCATCCAAAACGCGACAATGCGATGGTGGAAGCGCTCGTGGGCGTGAGTGCGGCTCAAACACACGGCATGGGGCGGCGAGAGAGACGGGCTGCGGAAACGCGTCTTCGCCTGTTCCGTACCGCCCTTCAGCTCTTTGCCGATCGCGGCCTTTCAAACGTGACGGTGGAGGACATTACCGAAGCGGCGGATGTGGGGAAGGGCACCTTCTTCAACTATTTCGAGAGCAAGGATCATGTCCTTGGAGTCATGGCCGAGTTGCAACTGGCACGCGTCAGAGAGGCGGTGCAGTCAGCAGCTTTGGGCAAGCGCACCATCCGTACCACATTGCATCACCTGTTTCTTCGGTTGGCGCAGGAGCCGGGACGCAGTCCTTATCTTGCGCGGGCGGTGATTTCTTCATTTCTGGCTAGTGACGTGGTGCGCGAACTGATCGAACGCCAGATATCCGAGGGGCGCGCAATGATCGCGGGAGTCATTGCAGAAGGACAGAAGCGCGGTGAAATCGATCCGAAACTGAAAAGCCAGGAAGTTGCTCTTCAACTTCAGCAGACGCTCATGGGGACCGTTCTGCTGTGGTCACTGCACGGCGCGCCGGAACTGGCAGTTTGGATCGAGAACAGCTTTCAGCATTTCTGGCGCGGAATAGCCGCGTAGGCGGGGAGCATAACGATGAGGCAAGGAAATCGTATTGCCGCTGTGGTGTTTCTGGCTGGGGGGCTCTGGGGTTTCGCATGGAGCCAAGCCGGGGTGGGGCAGGAACCGACGCCCTACCGGCTCACACTAGAGGACGCAATCCAGAAGGGCCTGCAGGCGAATCTGAACGTGCTGCTTTCCGGAGCGAAATCGGATGAGGCAGAAGGAACTCGACAGCGCCGTCTGTCCGCTGCTTTTCTGCCGCGGGTGAACGCGCAGGCGTATGCCAACATTCAGAATCGCGATCTGCGAGCCTTTGGCATATCGCTTCCCGGGATGCCGGAGGTAGTGGGACCCTTTTCAAACTATGACATTCGCGTGTATGCGCAGCAGAACATCGTCGACCGCCAAAGTCTGCATGGCCTCAAGGCCAGTGAGCGCGCGCTGGATGCCGACAAGTTGGATGACCAGGACGCACGCGACCTCATTGTTCGCGCCATCGGTGCACTGTATTTGAATGCGGAGTCTGCCGCGGCACGCGCAAAAGCGGCGCAATCGCGCGTGACCGACTCGGATGCGTTATACCAGCTGGCCAAAGACAAGCACGATGCGGGATCGGCGACCGGCGTGGATGTATTGCGCGCCGGCGTTCAACTAGCCAATGACAGGCAGGCACTGCTGATTGCGCAGAACGACTATAAAGTGGCAATCCTCTCGTTGGCACGCAATCTGGGCATGAGGTCGGGAATGCCTTTGGAACTGGCAGAGACGCTGGAATTCAAGCCGCTGGCCGGGCGTAACGCTGAAGGTCTGGTGCCCGATGCGCTTGCGGCCCGCGCTGACTATCAATCACTCGCATCGCAGCGCCAGGCATTGGTTGAACAGCAGCGTGCCAACCATGCTCGCACTTATCCGAAGCTGAGCATCAACGGTAACTTCGGCGGGATCGGCCGAAGCATTGGCGGTATTCAGGCAACGGGGCTTCTTCAGGGACAAGTCGATTTCACAATCTTCGACCACGACCGTGAAGGCGAAACGCAGGAACTGGCCGCGCAAATCAAGTCCATCGACGACAGGATTGATGATCTGCGCCGAGGCATCGACGAGGATGTGCGGGAAGCCCTGCTGAATCTGGATTCAGCGGCACAGCAGGTGGACGTTGCCCAGCAAGGACAGGGGTTGGCACAGCGCGAACTGGAGATGGCGCAGGATCGGTTTCAGCAGGGCACGGCGAACAACGTTGAGGTCGTGACGGCGCAGGATGAGCTTGCGCGTGCCGAGGAGAATTACATCCTTGCTGTCTCAACTCATGTGGATGCTAAGTTTGCCCTGGCGCGTGCGCTGGGTAACACGGAGAAGAACATTGCGGAGTTTCGCGATAAGCGATAAGCGGAATGCCGCAAGGCACTGTAATTGGCAGCTCCGAACACGAGGTTCAACGTTATGAAGCGACTGATACTGATTTTGATTTTGCTGGCGGTGGTGATTGCTGCGGGAATTTACCTGTATCCGCGCCTGATGCGAAAGCCAGCCCCGGTAAACGAGCTGACCTTGTCAGGAAACATCGAGGCTCATGAAAGTCTTGTCGGCTTCAAGGTGGTGGGGCGGATCGTCGATTTGCCGGTTGAGGAGGGACAACAGGTAGAGCAGGGCGCGCTGCTGGCTCGATTGGAAAACGCCGACTACCGACAGAAAGTGCGCATTGACGAAGCCAGCGTGCGTGTGCGGCAATCCAATCTTGAGCTCACACAGGCGGGGACACGCGAGCAGGAGAAGAACGCATCGCGCCAAACCATGCTCGATGCGCAAGCCGACATGGAGCAGAAGAAGATTGACAATGACCGTGCTCAGAAGCTCTACGCGAAGGACGAGGTCTCAGCAGAAGACCGGGACATGGCGGCAACGGCGCTCAAGCGAGCAGAGGCGGCTTACAAGGCGGCTCAACAAAGGTACAACGAAGCTGTAGAAGGCAGCCGCAAGGAAGAAATCGCGATTGCCCGTGCCAATCTCAATCAAGCCGATGCGGACCTCGGATTGTCGCGAGTGAATCTTGGCTACACGATCCTGCAGGCGCCATCGGCTGGTGTGATTACGGTGCGCGAGGCTGAGCGAGGAGAAGTCGTGTCGCCCGGAAGTCCGGTGGTGACGCTTGCCGATCTCGATCACATCTGGCTGCGCGCGTACATTGCGGAGACAGATCTTGGGCGCATTCACTGGGGACAGGACGCGGCAGTTACAACCGATACTTATCCGGGCAAACAATACCACGGGCATATTTCCTTCATTTCATCCGCGGCCGAGTTCACGCCGAAAAGCGTGCAGACCTATAAGGAGCGAGTCACGCTCGTCTACCGGATCAAGATTGACATCGACAATCCGAATCACGAGCTCAAGCCGGGGATGCCGGCCGATGCTCACATCGAGTTGAGCTCAACGAACCGGGATGCAAAATCTGCCCAGAACGCAAAACCAGCAAGTCCGACCGCAGCGAATCCATGACGCCGGCACCTCAATCTGCGATTGTGGCTGAAGGTCTCACGAAGAGCTTCCCAGGCGTGCGTGCGGTGGACTCGCTGAGTTTTGAAGTGCGCGCCGGCGAGATATTTGGCATGGTTGGCCCAGACGGGGCAGGGAAGACGACGACGCTTCGGATGCTGGCGGGAATCATGTCTCCGGATGCGGGAACGGCATCCATTGACGGCGTCAATGTCGTGCTCGATCCTGAGCGCGCGAAACATTCTCTCAGCTATATGCCGCAAAGATTCGGGCTCTATGAAGAGTTATCGGTAGACGAGAACATCCGGTTCTACGCCGACCTTTTCGGAGTGAACAGGGGCGAGCGCGAGAAGCGTTCTGCGGAGTTACTGCGCGCAGCGGGCATGAGTGAGTTTCGCAAACGCTACGCGGGCAAGCTCTCCGGCGGAATGAAACAGAAGCTTGGGCTGGTTTGCGCGCTGATTCACCGGCCGAAGGTGGTGCTTCTGGATGAACCGACCACAGGCGTCGATCCGGTTTCACGGCGCGATTTCTGGCGGATCCTGTATGAGTTGCTCGCAGAGGGCGTGGCGATTCTCACGTCGACCGCATACATGGACGAGGCGGAGCGATGCCATCGGGTGGCGCTGCTTGATCGGGGCAAATTGTTGTTCTGTGACACTCCGGCGAACCTGAAAGGAAGGATGCAGAAAGGAATACTGGTCATCTCTTCGCAAGACCCGCGCACGGTTCGTAGCGTTCTCGATGGGGCGGAGGGGATATCCAACCTGGTTGTGCACGGCGATGATCTTCGGGTGGTTGTTGACGATCCGGTGCGGCGCATCCCTGAATTCGAAGCTCGGCTGAAGGGCGCGCATGCGCAATTCGATTCCATTCAGCATGTCGCGCCGACGATCGAGGACCTGTTTGTCGATGCAGTGGGCAGCGGAGGTGCGACGAATGCATGAGGATGGCAATTCGGTCGTGATTGAAAACCTGGCGAAGCGGTTCGGCAGCTTTGTTGCTGTGGACCGGATCAATCTTGCGATTCGCAAGGGCGAGGTGTTTGGGTTTCTTGGACCGAACGGAGCAGGCAAGTCCACGACGATCCGGATGCTATGCGGACTGTTGAGGCCGACTGAAGGCCGCGCGACTGTCGCTGGTTTCGATGTCGCGCGCAAGCCGGAAGCAGTACGACAAAACATTGGTTACATGTCGCAGAAGTTCTCGCTCTATAACGATCTGAAAGTAATCGAGAACATACGACTTTTTGCCGGCCTCTATAGCGTAGGCCGAAAGGTACTGGATGGCCGGATCGATTGGACGCTCCAGATGGCGAATCTGAAAGGGCAGGAGCACCTGATCACGGGAACTCTGCCGGGCGGTTGGAAGCAGCGCCTGGCGCTGGGGTGCGCGGTGTTGCACAAGCCGCCGATCATTTTTCTGGATGAGCCGACATCGGGCGTTGATCCGCTTTCGCGACGACGGTTCTGGGAACTGATTCATCAGATAGCGGGAGAAGGCGTAACGGTCTTTGTGACGACGCACTACATGGAAGAAGCGGAATACTGCAACCGGCTCGCGCTCATTTTTCGCGGCAAGATTGTGGCGCTGGGCACTCCTTCTGAATTGAAACAGAGCGCAATGAAAGGAGAGTTGTTGCTTGTGGAATGCGCTCCGCTGGGCAGCGCATTGGAGATTTTGCAGTCGGCTCCGGGAGTGATGGACGCGTCTGTTTTTGGGAATGCGCTGCATCTTACGGTGCAGGATGCGGAGAGGTCGGCGCTTCAACTCAAGGGCTATCTCGCGGAGCGCGGTGTGACGGTGAGCCGGATCGAAGAGATTCGTCCTAGTCTCGAGGATGTCTTCGTGTCTCTCACCACAGAGCGAAGCGCCAGCGAGGAGAGCGCGGCATGAGCTGGAAACGGTTGCTGGTGATGGCCAGGAAGGAGACGCTCCAGATCCTCCGCGATTCACGAAGTCTCGGAATCGTCATTGTCATGCCGGTCGTCCTGGTGATGCTTTTTGGTTACGGAGTGAACCTGGATCTGAAAGGACTGCCGATTTATGTGTACGACCAGGACGGCACACAGCAGAGCCAGGACCTCCTCAAGCGTTTTCAAGCGAGCGAATATTTCCATGTGGTGCGGGCGGTGAGCAACTACAGCGAACTGACGAGGGCGCTCGATGATGGCAGCGCAAAGATGGGGATCGTGGTTCCGTGGGATTTTTCACAGAAGCTCAAGAAAGGCGGCCCGGTGCAGGTGCAAGCGCTGGTGGACGCGACCGACGACAACACCGCGAATGTGCTGATCGGGTATGCCCAGGGGGTCGTTCAAGGCTACTCCGCGGAGATTCAGATCAATTGGCTGAGGGGGCGCGGAGTCTCAGTGCAGTCAGCTCTCATCAGCGTTGAGACGCGTACTTGGTATAACGAGGACCTCGAAAGCAGCGCGTTCATCATCCCTGGCGTTCTGGCGCTGGTGATGTCGGTGATCGGCGCGTTCCTCACTTCGCTCACCATCGCGCGCGAGTGGGAACGCGGCACGATGGAGCAACTGATTTCGACACCGGTAAGCGCGGCGGAGATCATGTTCGGGAAGTTGCTGCCGTATTTCATTCTCGGAATGGCCGACACGCTTGTCAGCGCATTGATCGCAATCTACTGGTTTCGAGTGCCGTTTCGCGGCTCGTATCTCACTTTGCTGGGCAGTTCGGCCATGTTCATGGTCGTAGTGCTGTCGATGGGATTCTTCATCTCCGTGCTGGCAAAGGGGCAATTTGCGGCCAGCCAGATCGCGCTTCTGGTTACGTTCCTTCCGGCCTTCCTGCTGTCGGGGTTTCTGTTTTCGATTGAGCAGATGCCGATCGCGTTGCAGTGGATTACGCGCATCGTTCCAGCGCGCTACTACATGTCTGTACTTAAAAAGATTTTTCTTAAAGGCACACCGACGGCCCTGCTCTACGACGACCTGATTCCGCTGGCCCTATTCGCGCTTGTGCTTGCGGTTCTTGCCACGCGCTCATTTCACAAGAGACTAACTTAGGGGAGGGTGAATTCGATGTTCGGGCGCATGAAGCAGATGATCATCAAGGAGTTCATCCAGGTGTTTCGCGATAAGCGAACGCGCTTCATCCTGATTGGGCCGCCCATCGTGCAGATGCTGATTTTTGGATACGCCGCCACCTATGAGATTCACCACGTGCCAACCGTCGTAGTCGATTTCGATCACAGCCAGGAAAGCAGGGAACTCATTTCGCGCTTCACATCAAGTCCGTACTTTGATGTGAAGCAGCAACTGACGGACTCGCGCCAACTCGGCGATTTGATCGAGCGCGGGAATGCGACGGTGGGGCTGGAGATACACGCTGGTTTTGCCCAGAGCCTGCGCAAGGGGCAGCCCGCACCCCTGCAGGTGATTGTGGATGCGACCAACTCGAATACGGCGCTGATTGCATCAGGATACATTTCGCAGATTGCGCTCGGATTTGCGCAGGATTACCAGCGGGACCGCATCTTCAGGGTTGCGCCGCAATTGATCGAAGCGATGCCCTCCGTCGAGCTTGCGCCGCGGCCGTGGTACAACCCGGATTTGCAAAGCCGCTGGTTCTTCATCCCCGGCATTATTGGCAGCCTGACCCTGGTTCTGGTGATTACCCTGACGGCTTTCGGCGTGGTGCGCGAGCGCGAGATCGGCACCCTGGAGCAGATCATGGTCACGCCTATCCGGCCGGCGGAGTTCATTTTAAGCAAGACGCTGCCGTTTTTCCTGATCGGCCTTTTTGACGTCTCGCTGATCGCCCTGGTGGGTTCACTGTGGTTCAAAGTCCCTTTCCGAGGGCACATCTCTGTTCTGTTGGCCGGCTCGGTGCTGTTTCTGTTGTGCATGTTGGGTGCGGGCTTGCTGATTTCGACGGTTTCCGCCACACAGCAGCAGGCAATGGTGACTGCTTTCTTCTTTATCATGCCGGCAGTCACTTTTTCAGGGTTCGGATTTCCCATCAGCACCATGCCGCAGTGGCTTCAATATATGACCTATGCCATCCCGCTTCGCTACTTTCTGATCGTACTGCGCGGAACGTATCTGAAGGGTGTGGGGATGGATGTCCTCTGGCCCCAGATGGCAGCCATGGCGGCGCTGGGCCTGGGCCTGCTCGGGGTTGCAATTCTTCGCTTCCGTAAGTCGCTGGACTAGTTTGCAGGTTAAGCGCGCAGGAGCGCATTCCGTCTTGTGGCGTGCGTCATCTTCGCCGCATCCAAGAGGCATGCCCGACTCTATCCGCGCGGTTTATAAAGGAGTGAAAGGGGAAATTGCCGCTTTTGGGCGAAGGGGCTACAAAGCCGTCAACTTTAATAGCGAAGATCATGGCAAAGCGCCAGCTTTTGCGGGCCCGGAGCGCCAGGGTGCTCTCAGGTGATACTTTACCCTTTGACCCGGTTCAGACCGTCGCCATGAGCCGAATGGGGATGAATGCGGTTGCTACAACGACTGGCGTGTGCTTTTTGGCATTAGAAACTTGGGAGCGCGGTTTTCAATGATGGAATTCCACATTTCGAAGAAGGCGCGTGAGCGGTATCAGTTTGCGGAGTCGCTTTTTTCCTATACGGGAAACGTGGTCTTCGCCGACCTGTCAGCTTGCCGCACTTTCGCGCACAAGATGAACCAGGTTCGCGAGGTGGACAAACATCCCGAGCGGGTGGTTCATGCCGGTTTGCTTTTCGCAATGGGCCTGATCGACGAGGCCAGTCATGTCCTGATGGCTCAATACCGAAAGCAGTTTGACCCGGAGGTCATGACGGCGGCGCTGGACTGGTTTTCGGCGCGCGTCGGTGCAGACCAGTTGGACAAGCTTTTGCTTACTTTTGTTGAGCACTTTCCCGGCCAGAGCGTGATGCGGGGCCAGGAAACTCCACGCGAGTGGCTGGCGGGCAAAACAGGGGCTGTCCCCCATCGTGCCGCGGCCCTGGAAGAGATGCTTCTACTGTGGACTGCGAATCGCAATGAGGCGTTCAAGCCATTTGAAGAGCTCTTTGAGGAGAAGAGTCTGGCGGAGAAGACGGTCTATCGCCAGGTTACCAAGGATCTCCCCCAGTATTTTGCGACCCGTCCTCTGATCCCGCTTCCGAATGCAAAGCCGGTGAATCTGCTGGACCTGCTTCGTGCGCCGGCTACGGGTGCTCCTCGCTCTCTGAGTGAGCAGCTCGCGATCATTCGGCGCATGTGGAAGCCGCTGCTGGGCGACAGTCTGGAGCGATTCCTTCTGATTGCGGGCGAAATCCTGCGCGAGGAGGAACTGGCGATCTGGATGCAGTTCAATCCCGCTGCCGCCGAGGCACGCGACGCTGCCCGACGACGCCACGAACGAGGCGACCAACAATGGCCCTCGATCGTCAGCCACTCCGACGTGCCGGTCTTCGGCGATCCGGCAAATGAGTATGAGAAGTTCAGCGCCGACACCGCCTGGATGCCGAGCACGGTGCTGATTGCCAAGAGCACCTATGTGTGGCTGGCGCAGTTGAGCAAGCAATATGGACGGTATATCGCGCGCCTGGACGAGATTCCGAACGAGGAGTTGCAGACCCTCGCGCGACGGGGGCTCAACTCTCTGTGGCTGATCGGCGTTTGGGAGCGCAGCCGGGCGTCCAAGACGATCAAGCAGCTCTGCGGCAACGCCGATGCGGTGGCTTCGGCCTACTCGCTTTTTGACTACAGAATTGCCGAAGATCTGGGTGGGGAAGGGGCCTACATCAATCTCCGGGACCGCTGCTATCACCACGGCATCCGGCTGGCGAGCGACATGGTGCCCAACCATATGGGGATCGATTCGCCATGGGTCGTAGAACACCCGGATTGGTTTATCTCCCGGCCGCAGCCGCCGTATCCCGCCTACAGCTTCAACGGTCCGGACCTTTCGGGCGACGGGCGGGTGGAGATCAAGATAGAGGATCACTACTTCGATCAATCCGATGCGGCAGTGGTCTTTCAGCGTCGCGACCGGGCAACAGGCGACACGCGCTATATCTATCACGGCAACGACGGCACCAGCTTTCCCTGGAACGACACCGCGCAACTCGATTATCTGAACCCGGCGGTCCGTGAGCAGGTGATTCAAACCATCCTGTATGTGGCGCGGCTTTTTCCGGTCATCCGTTTCGATGCCGCGATGACGCTGGCCAAGCGGCACTTTCACAGGCTTTGGTTTCCGGCTCCGGGCTCAAGCGGCGCCATCCCTTCGCGCGCCGAATACAGCATGGACCAGGCCGAATTCAACCGGCTCATGCCGCACGAATTCTGGCGCGAAGTTGTCGATCGCGTGGCCGCAGAGGTCCCGGGGACCCTATTACTGGCCGAAGCATTCTGGCTGATGGAAGGCTATTTTGTTCGCACCTTGGGCATGCATCGCGTCTATAACAGCGCCTTCATGAATATGATGCGCGACGAGGAGAACGCCAAGTACCGCTCGGTCATCAAAAACACCCTGGAATTCGATCCAGACATCATGAAGCGTTACGTGAACTTCATGAGCAATCCCGATGAAAGGACGGCAATTGACCAGTTCGGCAAGGGGGACAAATGCTTCGGCGTCGCAGTACTGATGTCGACGCTGCCCGGGCTGCCGATGTTCGGCCACGGCCAGGTGGAGGGGTTCACTGAGAAGTACGGGATGGAGTACCGGCGGCCCCGCTATGACGAGACGCCGGATCACTGGCTGGTGGAACGGCACGAGCGCGAAGTTGCCCCGCTGTTGAAGCGTCGCTGGCTCTTCGCGGAGAGCAGCAATTTTCTGCTCTATGACTTCTTTCAGGCTTCAGGGTCAGTGGACGAAAACGTCTTTGCGTATTCCAACCGGAATGGCGATGAAAGAGCCCTGGTGGTCTACAACAACCGATATGGAACGGCACACGGGACCATCGATTTCTCAGCCGCCTATGCCGACAAGGCCAGCGCCCAGTTGCGACAGAGGCGGCTGGGAGAGGGACTCGGCCTTGGCATTGGCCCGTCTACTGTTCTCGCATGGCGCGATTCGCTTACCGGGCTCGAATACCTTCGCCGCGCTAACGACCTTGCGGAACGGGGGCTGACCCTTGAGCTGCATGCCTACCAATGCCATGTCTTTCTTGACTGGCACGAGTTGTATGCGACCGCGGAGAAGCCTTGGGACCGGCTGTGCGACCACCTGAATGGACGCGGCGTTCCCAGCCTTGATGATGCACTCGTGAATCTGGAATTGCAGCCGGTACACCACGATCTACGCTGGTTGCTGAACCCTGATCTTGTACGTCTCCTGGCCGACTTGGCGGAACATCCGCGCGGGCTTGGAGGTGCGGAACGAAGGCTTAACCGGGAGCGTGCCGAGTTTATCGAGCAGTCGTGGACCCGGTGTGAGAGCTTCATGAGGTCGGCGCAGATCGCTTACCTTTCGCGCATTGGTGTCGAGCAGCGGCGAGTGACGACGCCGACCGATCCCGCACTCTACGGAACGGCTTTCAGAGAGCGCTTGCGTGCAGCCATGCGTATTCCAGTTGTCGAGGCGCTCTTCCCCGCGCCCTGGACCGCAGCTGCTCGTCGTGTTTTGCCCAGTCCGAGTCCGCAGCTTACCGCGACAGCGATGTGGGGGCCGATTTTCGGGTGGTGCGCGCTGGAGCAGCTGGCGGAATCCATTGATCCGCGAAACCCGGAGCGCGTGGCCCTTGACTTGTTTGACCGTCTGCGCCTGCGAGAGCCATTTGCCAAGGCATTCAGCGAACTTGGTTTTGAGGGCGAGGAGGGCTGGCGCATTGCGGCTCGCATCAAAGTTGGCCTGCTGACCACGGCCGGAGTTGGCAAACCGGCGCCAAAGGCCCATGAATCGGCGGCTGTCCCCAAGGCATTAGCTGAGAAGCCGGAGACCGCGGCCATCGAAAAGAGTTTGCCGAAGAAGGAATCGAGCGTTGCCAAGCCTTTGAGTTCCGGGGATATCGAATCGGGAGAGAAGGCGGTGGGTCTTGCGCCCGAACTGTGGTCGGACCCGGATGTTCGCTGGCTGACGGGCGTCCATGAGGCGGATGGGCTTGCTTACTTTGTTCGCGAACCCTATGAAGAACTGCTCTGGTGGCTGCTGATGCCATCGTTGCTGCGTCTTGCGGGTGAAGCTGCTCCTTCGCGGATTGCCGCAAAGGAGATGAGCGAAACAGTAAAGGAAGCGCTGTCAGAAGCAGCCGCGGCTGAGTACCGAGTGGACGCGATGACCCATCCGGATGACAGCAACGTAGCGGGCCGGGACGAATCTGAAGGGAACAAGGCACCACAGGGTGCGGTTGAGAAGGCTACGAAAACAAACGTTGAGGAACCCGAGACGCCTTCGAAATCTCATTCGGCCAAAGATGATGTGAACCCCAAAAATTCATGAGGCGATACTCGGTATTACCTGCGAGCAGCAAGGCGGGTCGATCGGTGAGTAGAGATCTCGGGGTGCAGCGCTTAAGTCAAGTGATTTGAATCACATTCGAAGCCATGCGCCCCGGTATATTAAGCTGCAATGGGGCTTTCCTGCGGAGGTCGTAGGTCGGGTCGAGCATGAGCGATTCTTGTGTTGCAATGCGAAACCGCGCCGATATCGAATGCATTCTTTCTACTTTCCCGTTCTCGCGGAAGAACCAGACGCGAGGAAAGTTGGGCTAATGCCTGCCTCGTTCTCCCGTAAAGCTGGAACCCGCCGATTCCTGCACCGAAGCAATTCGCAGGAGACGGACCTCTCTGAATTCCGCTCGAATACAAGCGTCAATTCGCATGCAGGAGCGCTCTGCACGAGCCCCTTGCTCACCGGCACACCTCGCACTGGAGATAAAGGATGAAGAGTGTTTTTGTGATTGGAGCCGGACCGGCCGGCATGTTTGCAGCGCGGCAGGTAGCTCTGGCCGGATACGAAGTATTCATCTTCAACCGCGATATCAAGCCCGGCGGCTTGGCGGAGTACGGAATTTATCCGACAAAGGACAAGATGAAGTTTGGGCTGCGCAAACAATTTTCGCAGGTGCTGGGCCTGCCCAACGTGCACTACTTCGGCCACGTGCAGGTGGGCGAAGAGTACGACCTGACGATCGAGGAACTGGAGGCGATGGGGCCGGCGGCGATCATCTTTGCCTGCGGCGCGCAGGGTGCCGGCAAACTGGGGCTTGCCGGTGATGAGGCAAATGGAATCTATGCAGCCAAAGATTATGTTTATCACTACAACCAGTTGCCTCCTTATGCCTCGCAGGATTTCTCCGCGGGTAAACGGGTCGGCATCATCGGCATGGGCAACGTGGCGGTCGATATCGCACGCTGGCTGCTGGATGACGATCCGAACCATGTCGCTGAAAATGTAGTGATCATCGCGCGGCGAGGGCCCCTCGAAATCAAGTTTGACGAGAAGGAGATCGGATATCTGGAGCGGCATATTTCTCGAGCAGAGTTGACCGCCGAGCTGGCGCGCGTGAGAGAGCGTTGCGAACGCTGCAACCAGGATGTCTCGCCGGAAAAGGTCTTTGAAAGCCACTTCAGGCACTTGAAAGATCCGGAGTTTACGTCTGTTCCGCCGCGCCTTTCGTTCCGCTTTCTTTCATCGCCTACGGCAATTATCCCGGGCCCGGATGGCCGGATTGCGCAGATCGAAGTGGCTGAAAATGACCTGGTGCTCAAGGATAACGGTGACACAGCAGCAGTCAGCACAAAGCAAACCGCCACTCTTGACATTGACACGCTGATCTTTGCGATAGGCGACCGGCACGATACCAAGATCGGCTTGCCGATGGGGCCTGAAGGATACGCAACAAAGCCCAACCCGGAGCATCCGAGGGAACCGGTTTTTGAAGTCTGGGACCCGGAGACGAGCAGTGCACTTTCAGGAACCTATGTTGTTGGTTGGGCCAGGCGGGCCAGCACGGGCCTGGTAGGCATCGCGCGGCATGATGGCGAACTGGGGGCGGCGAAGGCTATCGAATATGTGAAGAATCTTCGGGAAGAAAGCACGCTAAGTGAGGCAGAGATTCTTGCGCAGCTCGAGAAAAGGGGGCTTCAGCCGGTGACCAAGGCGGATCTTGTTTTGCTTGCTGCGGCGGAGCAGCGTATTGCAGTCGATAAGCAGGTAACATCTTTTAAATTCAGCAATAATGAGGCGATGCGTAAAGCGATTGATGAAGAAAGAGAACGACAAGACCAGGTCTCGCGGGCGGTTCCGGCGGGCTGATTCTTTTGAAATACAGCTGGATTAGGGCAAGAGATCAATTACGCTTGCTCGCCGCTCGTTGACAAACTGAACTAAACCGTTCAGTATTGTATTTCTCGGGAGGCCCCAGCAATGATCCGAGTTCAAAACCTAGTAAAAACCTTTGGCTCCTTCACCGCCGTGAACGACGTTTCGTTCGAGGTAGCGGAAGGGGAGATCTTTGCCTTTCTCGGCCCCAATGGGGCGGGAAAGACGACCACGATCAAAATGCTGACGACGCTCCTGAAGCCTACGAGCGGCGCTATCGAACTGGACGGGCTTGATCCGCAAAAGCAGCAGAACGAGGCGCGGAAGCGTTTCGGCATTGTGTTCCAGGACCCGAGCCTGGACGGCGACCTGACGGCATGGGAAAACATGGAGGTGCATGGGGTGCTCTACCATGTGCCGCATAAAGTGCGACGGCAAAGGGCGGAAGAGTTGCTCAAGCTCTTCGAACTGTGGGACCGGCGCAAGGAGCAGGTGAAGAAGTTTTCAGGCGGGATGAAGCGCCGGCTGGAGATTGCGCGCGGGTTTCTGCATACGCCGAAGATCCTGTTTCTCGATGAGCCGACGCTGGGTCTTGATCCGCAGAGCCGCAATCAACTGTGGACGCATGTGAAGCGCGTGAACGAGTCGGAGCGGGTGACGGTGTTTCTGACTACGCACTACATGGACGAGGCAGACCGCGTGGCCCACCGGGTCGGGGTGATTGACCACGGAAAACTTGTGGCCCAGGGCACTCCGCAGGCGATCAAGGAGCAGACGGAAACGGAAAGCCTGGAAGAGGCCTTCTTGAAGCTGACGGGGTCGACGATTCGCGACGAGAGCGCGGGATCGGCAGACCAGATGCGGCAGTTCGCAAAGATGTGGGGCGGAGGCAGGCGATGAGCGCGATTTACATTCTCTGGCTGCGAGAACTGAAACGGTATGTGCGCTCGCGAGCGCAGATTGTGGCCTCGCTGGGCCAGCCGCTGCTGTATCTGCTGGTGCTGGGATTTGGGTTGGGCCCGGTGTTTCAGCGCGCGGGCAACGGCAGCTATTTCCAGTTCATGGCGCCGGGCGTGATCGGGATGACGGTGCTGTTTTCGTCGATTTTCTCAGGGCTCGGGCTCTTGTGGGATCGGCAGTTCGGCTTTTTAAAAGAGACGCTGGTAGCGCCGGTGCCGAGATTGCAGATCATGATTGGAAAGACGCTGGGCGGGGCGACAGTATCCATCGTGCAGGGTTTGCTGATCACCACGGTGTGCGTGATTGCTGGGTTTCGGCCGGTGAATTTGGCCACCGTGCCGCTGGCCATGGTGTTCATGGTGCTGATCGCGGTGGTGTTTGCGGCGCTCGGTGTCGCGATCGGATCGAGCCTGGAGGACATGCAAGGATTTCAGCTCATCATGAATTTCATGGTGCTGCCGATCTTCTTTTTATCGGGCGCGCTGTTTCCGCTGACGGGACTGCCCAAGGCGCTGCAAATCGCTACGGCTGTCGATCCTTTGACGTATGGGATCGACGGAATGCGCACGGTGCTGCTGGGGCGCAGTCATTTTGGGGCGGTGACGGATTTGATTGTTCTGTCGGCGGTGGGCGCTGTGTTGCTTGTGATCGGGGCGCATCGCTTCTCGAAGATCGAGATATAGCGATGGCACGACCGCGCAGCAAGGAAGCTCACGAGAAAGTGCTTCGCACCGCGCTCGATCTGTTTGGCGAGCGGGGGATTGAAGCGACGAGCATGGATACGATTGCGCGAGTCTCGGGCGTGAGCAAGGCCACGATCTATAACCACTGGGCGGACAAGGAATCCCTGTTGATGGATGTGATGGCGCTGGTTCACGGGCTGGGCCGAGAGCCGGAGGACGTGGACAGCGGGGACATTTGCCGCGATTTGACGACCGTGCTGACGCGGCGGCCGCCGGATGAGTTCGATCGCGCGCGGGATCGCCTGATGCCGTCGATGATTGCGTATTCGGCTACCCATCAGCAGTTCGGCATGGCCTGGCGTCGTCGCGTGATGGAGCCCCCGCGGCAATGCCTGAAACGGATTATGCGGCGGGGCATCGAGCGCGGTCTATTGCCTGAAGGCCTTGACGAGGAGATGGCCATCGCATTGATGCTGGGGCCGATGCTGTATTCGCATATTTTCCAGAAGGAGAAACGGCTCAAGGAGCCGGATATCGGTCCGAAGGCCGCGGAAGCATTCTGGCGGGCATTCGGACTCCGCCGTACTTCGGATTAGTCGGCCGGGGCGACACACGTTGTCTGCTGTTGTCATTGCCGAGTTTGACGCTAGCGCAAGTGCCTTATGAAAGAAAAGAAATAGGGCGCAAGGCTTCCGCCGAAGCGAGGATTGATTTCCAGCAGAAACGGCTGGCCGTTCGCGACTTTGTAATTAACGCAACAAAGTCCATCGAATTGGATCGTTTGCAATACCTGCGCAAACAAATTGAGGTAGGGGCAACGATGAACGACCTGGAAAAAAGCGGCGTTTTGTCCTTTGATGTGCGTGTCGCCGGAAAACTCATATTTGATGTTTAGAGCCTTAACGATTCTGCCATCGACAAACAAGATGTGCGCGGCGAACTCCGTGGATCCCGGTATGAATTCCTGGCAGAAGTATCTGGGATCAGTGATGCGGTCGAGTTGCGCCTCTTCGTCGTCGTGGTTGCGGATGATGTAACAGTCTTTCCCCCACGAACCGCTACGCTTCTTTAGGATGTACGGCGGTGTCAGCGCCAGTCCCTGCGCCATTTTCGGGATGTACCGGCCAAATCCGGCTTCGATGAGCGCCTGATTGAACTCATATTTGTCGTCGCAAAGAAGCACTGATTCCGCAGCCGGCAATGGAAGCGCATTCTT
>OBLU010002457.1_pt1 | contig 17056 bp, 25 predicted proteins | sample 1518681 | NCBI WGS metagenome assembly OBLU01 (sample SAMEA3539304, study PRJEB22396) | soil metagenome | biome: tundra; feature: field; material: soil | place: USA | collected 2010-05 | depth 0.15 m | reverse complement strand
TAGGCAGATCGATCACTTGCGCAGACTCTTAAGAACCGAACGCAACAGTCCCGGATCAGCGCCGCTCTCCACGCTGATGATCGCTCTTCCAGGAAACTCGATCTGGATAATGCCGGACTTCGCAGACTGTTGCTCCAAGGCGGCCTCGCGCATCTCCGCCACGCTGACTGTCACCGGAAGCAACGCTTGCGACGAAACTGCGGAATCGACCAGTTCGCCGCGCTCGTAAGCACGGCGCCACTTGAAAAGTTGGTTCGCGTTCATGCCGTGAGCGCGGGCCACCTCTGCAACGCGCGCCCCTGGCTCCATCGTCAACTGCACGATCCGTCGCTTCTCCGCTACAGGTCGCCACCTGCGAGTACGGTGCCTCGGTCCCCCTGCCTGATCCATGACTGCATACTCAAACCTCAACCCCGGATGACGCCAGAGGGAAACTTAGGACGCTTACGAAGTGCGTGAGGCTTCGATCCGTAATCCATGATCTGCGGCCGCAGCCCCAAAACAGAACCGGCGGCCCCTGCGGATCAATGGTCAATATTGGACAGATGGCCCGACGCGAGGCCAGGATGGGCAGCGATGCCGTGCGGCCCTGCCCATGTAATCGAGTCCGGCGTATCGCGCCTAGCGATCCAAATCACTTTTGCAGCAGCAGGATGACGACGATGGTGAGAATGTGCCTACCATCTCTGCTAAGGTTTCTTGGCTGATCTTGGGGATTACAGTCTCGGGTACGCCTTCCTTGCCGAAATGAGCAAGCAAGAGCAGAAGTCGGGCTAGTCTCCTTTAGCTGGAATTGAAGAGTTGATCGACAAAATAATCCTCGTATCGGATGTTCCGTGTCAAGCAGCTACGCTACGATCAGCTCTAGCCGCCACAGCGCTGACTCGCAACATGAGCAATTCTGACCAGTTTTCCAAAGCCCAAAGTTTGATACTGACCGTTCACAAGGTTCTGAAGGCCGAGGAACTTCGTGAGAGCAAATTTAGTCTTGTAAACATTCTTGGCAGGGAGGGTTTTGCCAACGAGCGATCGGGCTTGGAGAAGTAGTGAGACCGCGATGACAACGTGTCCACTGAGGATTTGCGCGTCGCCCTACAGCGTTATCGTTCGTTTCTTGACAGACTGCTGATACTTTAAGGATGAACACGCTCCGGACACAGGGATGAGAACTCGACATGAGGATGTGGCGGACCTAAGTTACTCAACGACAAGGAGAAAACGGATGAACCCCAGCACGAAGGATGAGATTAAAGGCAGTGCTCATGAAGTGAAAGGCAAAGTCAAAGAGATGGCCGGCAAAGTCACGAACAATCCTAACTTACAGGTCGAAGGCAAAGCCGAAAACATTACCGGAAGAGTTGAGAAAAAGGTCGGACATATCGAAAAAGTGTTAGAGAAGTAAATTTGGCGGCGTCTGTCCGTAGCTTGTTCGAGCGTTCGAACTGATGCACCGCCGCTGTGCGCCCATTGCTGCAGAGACCGGCGGGCGTCGCTTGGCGTTCAAAGTTCTGTATTGGGGTGGGCCACGCTTATCACCCTCAAGGACCGAACACTGCTAGCCCGGTCTCCAGTCAACTGCGCATCCCGCGCAGAAAACGCATGTCTGATCAGGTTGCGAAGCAGAATCGCGATTCTGCTCTTCATATTGTTTGCGTGTGCCTCGCCAAAATACCAGCCGTATAAAATGCCGACCTTGGTCCTAACGGTTAAGACATGTCGAATATTGCCAGTCGCTCGACTTGGGTGAAGTTTTGGCGAGACACACGGCCGAATATATGGGCAACCATCAAGGTGCTGCCCTGGCTTAGCTTACTCACATCGACCACATAGTCGCTCAGCGGCCTTGTACTCGGTAGCATATTCGGGGTATTTCTCCAGCCTCTCTACTTTGCACTACCTGCGGGACGAACGCGTTGGAAACGACCGAACCGCGAAGTCAGAATGGGTCACGCGCTGGATGTTCCATCTGTCATACCTGAACTACCAATATTGTCAGTTCACATTTAGAGAACACGAGGCAGTCGTGCAACGCCATGGTATGGGATCGCTTCTTACGGAGTAAAGGAAGATTGTGCGGCCATGCCGCAATTCGGAGATGACATGAAGAAGACGACTCAAATGATGTGCTGCGCAGTATTTGGCTTCACCGCCATTCTAATGCCCACCAAGGCGAAGGCAGCGACCGATGATGACAAGAAGTTTCTGGCAATGGCTGCGCAATCGGACCAGAACGAGATTGCGCTGAGTAAGCTGGCGGAGCAGAGGGCCACAAATCCGGCAGTTAAGGCGTTTGCGGAGAAGATGATAACCGAGCACATGAAGATGACGGAGAGCATGAAGCCGTTTGCCGAATCATGGAGTTTGACGCCTCCGACCGGTCCAGACGCTGACCATCAGAAAGAATTGGACAAGATCAGCGGGCTTTCGGGAGCGGACTTCGATAGGGAGTACATCAGCCAAATGGTCACGGATCATTCCAAGGCACTCAGCGCTTTCACGACCGAGGCCAAGGATACGAAAGACGTTAAATTCCGCGCCGCAGTGATCAAAGGCAAGACGGTCGTTGCAGCGCATAAGAACATGGCGTACGACCTCAAGAAGAAGTTATAGCCACGGCGGGATTGTTTGAATGAAATCGCCGGGTCGGCCCTCCTTGCTATTGAGGAGGGCTTTTCATTTCAACTCGTCGAATGTAGAACAGTCCGTCGCCGAATCCCATCATACCCAGCCGTTCACGCTCGCCATTCAGGCTTTCACCATTTCGGCCTCATTGGTGTCAGTGGCAAAAGGTAAAAAGCCGCAACCCCACAGGAGCATCCACCGCCAGCCGGAAGGGCCTGGGTCAAGAAGATCCCGGTCGCCATCGTCCTCGAGCAGATCAACAAATAAGAAGAGAAAGTTGCCGGGATCTGCGTCACCACCGGCGGAAGTCGATCTACGCGTGGACGGTCACCGCTGTCCTCATCGCAGCCCCTTCTTCTTGGCTATGCTCTCGTTCGATCCCTTCCGTCTCGGCTGGAGAGCTACGTCTATTGTCACGGCATCGCCATGGTCGTGTCCCTTCTCGTCAAACAAACTTCTCGATGACAATACGCAGGAGACAGTGGCGCCCTCCTGGACCTTCGGGCTGTATGTTGCGATGGAGTTAATCTCAGCCAGCGCTGCGGAACCGTTTTTGTACGGATCTTCGACAGACGTGTCTGCTCTCGCCATCCTCATAGCCGCAATCTTCTGGACATGGCTCTGGGACCTGCCCGGCTTGTTGCTCTCCACACCGTTGACAGTAGCAAATGAATCAGACTCCAGCGCTACAAGGCCTTTGCGGGGCTCCGATGTTCCAGTACCTCAAGGGAGCCACGCACTTCTGAAATTCAACATGCGAGAGGTGATCAACAAGCGTGGAATATTCACCGAATGCGAACCGCCCTGGCCTGAGTGGTTCGGGCCGGGGCGGGAATGGGCATCGGGGGTGTTATGCGGTCAGTAACGGGTAGTGGTAAGGGGCTCGCGTTCCTCATCGATGACCGTGGCGCCCTCCATATCGCCGGCGGTTGCGTGAGTGTGGGACGCCTTAGGCGAACTCTCCTCGCCGGTCGCCGAGATGTCCTTTGCGCCGGTATTTCTGAGGGCTTCTTTGGCAGTGGAGACCTGCTCGGCAGTATCGCAGTGTACGGAAAGAAGTGTGCCGCCATTCTTGACCGCCCCCTCGAAACGCTTGGCCTCATACTCCGGGATTCCCATGCCGACGAGCGCGCCGACGACGCCGCCAACCGTGCCGCCGACACCGAGACCCGCGAGCGCACCCATGATGGGGCCGGCCGCGATCAACGGCCCAATGCCGGGAATGGCAAGCGCGCCAATGCCGGCCAGGAGGCCGAGCGTCCCTCCGATGACACCGCCAGTGGCGACGCCGGTTACAGTGCCTTCAGGCGCCTTGGTGTTCTTCTCGTGCGCAAAGGCGCGGGTGCTTTCGTCGTCCTGCAGCAGGACGGAGATGGCGGAGTTGTTGAAGCCGACCGAGAGCAGGTGATCGACTGCGTTCTCCGCTGTCGCGGGCGTAGCATAGATGCCGAAGACTGCGATGTTCTTGTTAGACATGATGGAACTCCTGGATGCGGGTGTGGAATGAATTTGCTGGAGGTGCTTCGCTCGACGAAGGTAGCTCGGCAAAGACCAAAGGAAAGACGTGAATCTGCGTTCCGAACATACTGCTTTACTGTCAGGTGATTGGTGATCTTGTCCTTGCTCACGACGGCTGCCGCGTCGGCTGCGACCCTCCGCTTCTCGCAGTCGGACTTGACCGGACTCTTGAGGTGACGGCTCCATTGACGGTGATGATCTTCACATTGTGCGCATAGGTGGAGAGGTCCTTATCGTCGATGTCGGCCTTTCGGACCTGCTGGGTGATGAAGCGATCACCCTTTGCATTGGACTGGTTGTCCGGGGTCTTGTCCTGGTTCTGGGCGGAATTCTTCGCCTAATCGCCTGTGCAGGCAAGAAGTTTTCTTCCCCACACTTGAACTAGGCCATGAGATGTGCTGTATCCTTGGTGAGTTGCCATGAGCTTCATTCGCACCCTTGCAGTCCCATGCAACGCGGAATTCGTCCTCGCGATTCCATCGACCACGGCCGAGCCAGCCCGTCCATCCTCGGCGTCGAGATTCTTGGGTATGAAGACGCCAACAACACCAAGGGTGCCGGTGGCTCTCACCGCGTCCGCGAGCGAGTTCATGACTAGGTTTGGAACTCCATTGCCGGCCCTGTTGCGGCACCCGTCCACCGCCTAAGCTTTGCTCATAAACAACTTGGACGGTTCAAATTGCGTCCCATTCGCTGAGCATTAACATTCTATTCACATTGCCAGGCGGGAAATGAAGACAAAGCGGCATACCCAAGAATCGGCCATTAGCGCCTCGCCCGAGGGCGGAGGAGTACGTATCGAACAAGCTACTGCGAGTTACGAGAAATGGATGGGCAGTTGTACCGCGGTCGTCTCCTCCGATCTTCGGCTGAAGCATGAGCAAATGAAAGAGAGCCCGTTCCTGTTTTTGCGGGGCACTTTCTATAGGTGGGCCCAGCTGTGGCCGTCAGTCTGCTCCGACCTGTGTGGCGCGCCTAAGGTCCTCGCTGTGGGAGACTTGCATGTCAATAGTTTTGGAACATGGCGAGACGCAGAGGGTCGCCTCTGTTGGGGTGTGGACGATTTCGACGAGTCTTATCCGCTGGCCTACACGAACGATATCGTGCGATTAGCTGCCAGCATGAAGATCGTCATCGATGCCGAGGGTCTAGCTGTCAAATTGAAAGTCGGATGCGATGCCATTTTGAACGGATATCTGCAATCGCTCCGCGAGGGTGGTCGTCCGATCGTCCTCGCGGAGCATGAGCAGAAACTGGGCAAACTGGGAGTGGATAGTTTCAAGCCGTCTACCGACTTTTGGGGAAAGCTCAACCGCTTGCCTGCGATCCGGCACTCGCTTGCGAGCGACGTGAAGCATGCGCTGGAAAAGACGCTGCCCAATCCAAGGATGGAATACAAGATTGTCCGCCGTCAAGCCGGGTTAGGAAGCCTTGGCCAGGAAAGATTCGTGGCGATTGCCAATTGGCAAGGTGGCTTTATCGCTCGTGAAGCAAAATCAATGCTGCCGTCTGCCTGCTCATGGCTGGATGACAAGATTGCACATCGCCAATCCCACTATCAGGAAGCGATTGATTCTGCGGTACGATCCCGTGATCCGTTTCAGGTGATTGAAGGAGCATGGTTGATTCGCCGTCTCTCCCCAGACTCGAATCCCATCGATATTCAAACGCTGCCCAAACATCGAGATGAGCAGATGCTCCTGCACGCGATGGGGTCTGAAGCGGCAAATGTGCATCTGGGTACGAAACATCAGACGGCCAACATTCTGAAAGATCTGCAAAAGAGGAAATCAAATTGGCTGTGGGATGCGGCCGCGCGCATGGCGCGAGTCGTGGAAAAGGATTGGAAACATTATAGGAAGTCCTGAGAGTACACACGCATGGAGGAACTCTTTTTCCGCTTTCTGATTGGCGGCACGCTCGTGTCGGCTTTTGCAGTAAGTATCCTCCGGCAGAGCCGGAGGCTTTACGGTTGCTGACCCCTCAAAGGGGCCTGATCGCAACCGGTGAAATGCAAGAGCAAGTGCAATGGCACGAGGCTCGCTAGACAATGGGCTTCGGCAAAACGAAAGCAAGAGCGGGAGATATACTCCCGGAATTCTCAAAGTTTGACTGCCTCCCCGGCAGAGCCGGGGGAACTCCCGATGAGATTAGTCTCCATATGTCGGTATAGAGGATGTGGTCTTAGCGCCAAGATCGCAAGGATTCTGGACTACTCCCGAATCACGGGTTGTTCGGCGGTCGGCTGGACCCAAGGCAACTCGCAGGAACTGATTCCGCACAAGCGCAAGCGTTATTGTGCTAGACTCCCGCTCATGCCTCTCATACTCATTCTCGTCGTTCTTCTGCTACTATTCGGCGGCGGTGGCTACTATATGGGCCCCGGGGTCGGCTATTATGGCGGCGGGGGCCTCAGCCTCGTTCTTCTGCTGGTGATTCTCTATCTGCTGTTTGGGAGAGGTCGGCGGCTTTAGAGAGAAAGATGCACTGGCCTATGGGACCGCGGGGCGCCGTGAATACGGACGACACCGCTTCCCTTCCCAGCCACCGAAACCGGCCTCCGATCGGCTTGCTGGTCGGTCCCCCTGTAGATTGGTACAGCGAGATCAGTTGGCAATCCTTCTGATCGATACAACTGCAATCGTCAAAATCCCCATCTGTCTGAATGCAACCAACAGAGTCGTTGGTTTGAATAGGGCTCGAGGGGCACGGGATTTTCGCGATTTCTCTCGATTGCTGGCAGGGAAGGAGAATCGCCTGATACCTGCCAGACCCTCCCGGCCCGAATCGTGCAGAATCACATTGAGCAGCGACTAGTGGACCTTGATGCGGAAAGGCCTTGAAGTCGACCTCATAGATCTGGTTGAGGATCGTCACCACGGCCTGCTGGACGATCTTGTCCTCCAGCGCCGCGATGCCCAACGGACGTTGCCGTCCGTCAGCCTTCGGTATAAAGACTCGCCTTGAGGGCTTGGCCCGATACGTTCCACGATGCACCTGGCTGTGCAGATCGATAAGCTGTCGATAAGCCGGAAAGAAAGTCGAACGGAAGCCCGAGCAGGATTCCGGTCAGAAATGCCATCTTTGGATCAACTTGGGTGTCCAAGAAAGTTGCACGCCGCATATCATGGATGACCTTCATGAATTACGAGGAATCCCATGAACTTTGTTGACATGCTCGTCGGACGCCCTTTGGCGACGGAGGAGGACAGGACCGAGAGGATCGGTCCTGGAAAAGGCATTCCGGTGTTTGGGCTGGACGCGCTAAGCTCGGCCGCTTACGGGCCGGAGGCTGCGCTCACGCTGCTGATTCCTCTCGGAATGGGGGGTGTTCACTATATCTGGCCGATCACCATCAGCATCATCGTTTTGCTCAGTATTGTTTACTTTTCCTATCGCCAAACCATCTCTGCCTATCCCCACGGAGGCGGCTCCTACACCGTCGCAAGCGAGAATCTAGGAGTTTGGCCCGGACTTCTTGCGGCAGCCGCCCTCATGATCGACTACATATTGACCGCAGCGGTTGGCATCTCGGCGGGTGTGGGTGCTCTTGTCTCGGCGGTTCCGTCGTTACAAACCTATACGCTTGTCATCTGCCTGGGAATCTTGGCGGTTCTCACTTTGGTGAATCTGCGTGGAGTACAGGAGACCGGTGGACTCTTTATGCTCCCGACTTATCTCTTCATCGCGTGCTTGTTGGGAATGATTGCGACTGGTCTGATGAAAACAGTGCTTGCGGGAGGCCACCCGGTTCCGGTCATTGCGCCGCCGAAGTTGAGCGGCGCAACAGCGGCAGTCAGCGCATGGCTCATCCTCCGAGCCTTTGCAAGCGGCTGCACTGCGATGACAGGAGTTGAGGCCGTCAGCAACGGGGTGATGGCGTTTCGCGAGCCTACGGACAAATATGCCCGCTTAACGCTCACCATCATCATAGCCATTCTCATGGTGATGCTCAGCGGTATTGCCTATCTTTCACCTGTCTACGGAGTCGCTGCAACCGCGCCGGGGCAACAAGGATATCAGAGCCTTTTGTCCCAGCTAATTGCGGCAATCACCGGTAAGGGCGCGTTTATTGGACCAGCATCGTATCAATCCTGATTGTTTTGTCTTTGTCTGCAAATACCGCGTTCGCTGACTTTCCGCGTCTCTCACGTGCGATCGCCAACAATGGATTCTTACCGCATGCGCTCACTTTACAGGGAAGACGTTTGGTGTTTACGCCTGGTGTTTACGCGCTGGCACTTCTGACTGGCGTTTTGCTCACGATTTTCCGTGGTGTGACAGATCGGCTGATTCCGTTGTACGCGGTTGGAGCATTTCTTGCGTTTACGCTGTCCCAGGCTGGCATGGTGGTGCATTGGAAAAGGATTGGCGGACGCGGCGCTCGAAGAAACATGGCAATAAATGCCGTCGGTGCCATCGCGACTGGGATTACCGTAGTCGTGGTGCTGACCGCCAAGTTTACCGATGGCGCTTGGATTACTGTGCTGCTCATTCCGGCCTTGATTCTGTTGATGTATTCAGTCCACCGCCATTATCGACGAGTCGAGCGGGCGACAGCACTCGACACTGCAGTGAATACCCAGAACCTGTGCGAACCTATAGTCTTGGTTCCAATTGAAAGATGGAGTGCGGTGTCGGAGAAGACCCTGCGATTCGCATGGTCGATTTCGAAACAAATCAGCTTTGTTCATGTTGAATGCGGCGAGGATGACGAGAACTTCCGACGGCGTTGGAGTGAACTCGTAGAATTACCCGCGAGAAACGCCAACCTTCCTGTGCCTAACTTGATCGTGCTCAAGTCTCCGTTTCGGTTCGTTGCAACACCGATCGTGGATTATGCCTTGAGAGTGCAAAGCGAAAATCCAAACAGCCACATCGTCATTCTCGTTCCAGAACTGATTGAGAACCACTGGTATAACTTTCTACTTCATAATAACCGCCCTCAGTTACTGAAGGCCCTTCTCAATCTCAAGGAAAACCCCAAGATTACGGTCATCAACATTCCTTGGTATCTAAATGCTTCGGACAAGGGAACCCATGTGCGCGGAGACTGACCTATCCTTCGGACGAACGCAAGCAAGCCCGTCCTGACCTGGACTGTTTGGGTTCGCCGGCAGTGCTCATCCTAGTCCGTTGGAAGGTCCCCGGCTCTGCGAGGGATAATTGCAAAGGAGTTGCTTTAAAGAGCCTCTGCGCAGGTGCCTGATCTGAGGCTGGCGGTGATTTGACTGAGGATTTGGTCGGTTGCCTGGGTGAGGAGCGGATGCCCCTGGCCACCAGATGCACGTTCACCGCTTCCAGGATTAGCCCGCCCAGATCGTGCTTCTCCAGCAAGTGCCGGAAGCGGCAGACCGTCGTTTCGTCCGGTGCCGGCGCAACCCCCAGGTCCACGCCCACGAACCGCCGCAGCGCTGCAGACTCGTACAACGCCTCTTCCACCCCAAGGTCCGACAGGTTGAACCACTGCTGCACATGGAACACTTCAGTTTCATCTCAAGCAGCGGACGACGAATTCGCAAACCGTTCTGATAGTCCCAAAAAGCGTAATCCGAAGTCTGCCAGCGATCACAAACGAGGCACGATCATTAACCGTCTATTCATAGTTGATAGCCACCGTTGCAATAGTGAAAGCGTCATAGAGATCAAGTGAGGTCACTATGACTAATCCATCATCCACTAAAGACGAGAAGCAGAAACAGCTGAAGCAGGACCAGAAAGCGCATGAAGCGCAAGCGAAAGCAGACAAGCTTCAAAGAAAAGCGCTGGACGACAGCAAAACAAAGAAAGCCGAAAAGGCGCAAGACAAGGCAGATCAAAAGGCGGAAAAGGCCACGTCGGCCAGAGAGGACGATCAGTAAGCGAGCTTACCATTGTGGGAATTAGCTGAAGGGGACGGGTTCTGGCCGCCTGTGCTGGCCGTGCTCTAATCTAACCAATGCGCGCATCCACGCCACAAGAGATTCACTTCCTCTCCGAACGCGCCTTCAATATCGGGGATGTCGAAGCGATACTCGCCCTTCAGAGCTGCGCTACACTAGCAATCTCGCTGGTACAAAAGATCGGGCAGACCACCTGCTAGTTCGCGGTCTTTGAGAGCCTGAATGAGCATCCCAGATCTTACTGGAATCATCACTGCTGCATCGGATGTTCGGCATGACGCATCGCAAATCATCAATACCGCTGGTTATCATGACGGTAGGTCACTCTACGCGTCCGGTGGCAGAGTTCATCCGTCTCCTTAAAGCGCATGATGTAAAACGGCTGGTCGATGTGCGCACCATCCCGCGTTCGCGCCACAATCCGCAGTTCAACAGGGATCAATTGTCGGCCGCTCTGCATTCCGCGCGGCTTCACTACAGGTACATGCCGGGGTTGGGAGGCTTTCGACATGCCCGGCTAGATTCAGTCAACATGGCGTGGCAGAACACCAGCTTCCGTGGCTTTGCCGATTACATGCAGACGCCTGAGTTCAAGAAGAATTTGGACGCTCTGATCGAGCTTGCGAAGAGGGAGCAGATTGCAGTTATGTGCGCCGAAGCTGTTCCCTGGCGTTGCCATCGTTCCCTGATTGCAGACGCGTTATTGGCACGAGGTGTTGAGGCCAGGGAAATCACGAGCGCTACTCGCACAAGAACCCACACACTTACTCCCTGGGGACAAGTGAACGGAACCCAAGTCACCTATCCCGCTGAACCCTCAGTTGAGCTACGCGCTTGAGGGTAGCTCTCCTCGAAGGCGTGAATCAGCGAGAGTAGGATGGCTCATTGTGGGAAGGTATCGAGGCCTGTGCAACGATGTATGTCGCACTGCCTCCAGCAATGAAAGGACCGCCACGATGAAAATGCAAGTAACGCTTACCCGCACAGACTCTGGAGCCACCACCAAAGTTACAACCTCTAATGGAGAAGCACGAAAAGACTATCTGTCGTGGGAAGACGCCCTAATAGATGGCGAGCATCTGGGCCTGCTCAACACGGTTGAGTCCATAGCTGCAAAGGCTCTGCCACCTGGATTACCACTGCATACCAAAGCCGATGTAGATTTGTCCAAACTCAGTAACAACGGCTTCATTTCCGGCAAGACGCAGCCGCCCCAGTAAGCTCTCGGGCGGACCGCTCTTCGCTTACCGCAACCTTCACACCCACTGATACGAGGAACTACAGCACCGCCTCAGGATCCACCGCGATTACAGTAAACAAGGCCACACTAGGTTGACGGTCTCGCCGACCTTATCGAGCTGGAGCCCGACACAAACGTTGCAAGTAGCTACTACCGTCAACACTGCTGGCGGGAATCCCACGCCCACTGGGCGGGTGATCCTCTCACGCGGCAACTACACTTCTGCGGCGAGATACAGCCGCGACCATCGGCTTACCCGATCGACCCGGCGTGGAGTTGACTCCCTATTCCGTTGTTTTGCCGTCGAAGTGTTCGTTGTCTGCCTCCGCATCGGCACGGGTATGGTTTACGACGCCGTCCCGATGATTCGGCGGCGCATAGACCGTATAGAGCTTCAGTGGGACATCGCCACTATTGATGATGTTGTGATTCACCCCAGCAGGGACTAATACTGCGAAGCCAGCGCAGATCGGCGTCCGAACGCCATTGAGAACCGCCTCACCGGTCCCCTCCTCCACGCGAAAGAATTGGTCGAGCTTGTGGACTTCTGCCCCGATCTCTTCCTTGGACTTTAATGCCATGAGGACGAGCTGGCAGTTCTTTGCCGTGTAAAGCACCCGACGAAAATCGTCATTCTTAACGGCGAGATCCTCGATGTCTTGCACAAAACCGATCTTGATGGTTCTGAGATCGGATTCGGTGGTTGCGGTCGGGTCGTTGTCGATTTTACTAGTGGTTACCGCCATAATGTACTCTCCTCATTCGCACTGAGAGGTAGGATGCGGAGAATTGGAAGCGGGCATACGGTGAAGGTAGAAAGCTTAATGAGATCCTTCAAGGTGATCGGCACCAGAGAGACTGGTGTCAGCCGACGCAAGGAAGGACAAATCGCAGACATGTGCCGTATCATCTTCTGCAAGTTGAACCTCTGCCATTGGGGTAAGTAGCTATCGTGTAACCGTTCGAGCGCAAGATCGCATCCAAGCTAAGATGTTCGGAAAGAAGATGCTGGTCAAGGTCGCCGATGTAATCGTCGAGACACTCTTGAGAGCTGGAGTAAAGCGTGTCTACGGAGTCGCTGGTGACTCGCTCAACGGACTTACCGACTCCATCCGAGCTCACGACGGCATCGACTGGATGATGGTTCGGCACGAAGAGGTCGCCGCCTTCGCAGCCGGGGGCGAATCTCAGATTACAGGCGAACTTACGGTCTGTGCAGGAAGCTGCGGGCCTGGCAATCTCCATCTCATCAATGGACTTCATGATTGCCAGCGCAGCCGCGTTCCCGTCTTGGCGATCGCCGCGCAGATACCCAGCGCCCAACTCGGTACCAACTTCTTTCAGGAGACTCGGCCCGAACACCTCTTCCTCACGTGTTCGGACTTTTGCGAAGTTATCTGCAGTCCCGAGCAGATACCGCGAGTGCTCGCTATCGCCATGCGCACAGCAATCGCCAAGCGATGCGTCGCTGTCATCGTCATACCGGGTGACGTCTTGGCCCTCGGGTGTTCCTCCGGAGCGATTGACCTCGGAATCGGCGGCCCTGCCGCTTCCGTTCTGCCGTCTGCAGCCAGCCTCAAGAGCGCTGCCGAATCGCTCAACATGGCAAAGAAAGTAACCATTCTGGCGGGATCGGGCTGCGCAAACGCCCGGGCGGAGGTCCTCGCCGTGGCCGAGACTCTACAGGCCCCCATCATCACAGCCCTACGCGGCAAAGAGTACTTGGAATACGGCAACCCCTACTTCGTGGGTCTCAATGGCCTCATCGGCGTACCTTCAGCCTATCGCGCCATGCAGGAGTGCGACGCCCTCTTCATGCTTGGTACCGACTTTCCCTACTCTCAGTTCTACCCGGAAGGCATTAGTGTGATCCAGGTGGATCTTCGTGGCGAACAGATCGGCCGACGTACCAAGGTAGATGTCGGCCTCATCGGCGATGTACGCTCTACTCTGCAGGCCCTGGCGCCCGATCTCATAAAGCATGAAAGCGGCCATCTGGAAGCATCTCTCGACCATTTCCGCAAAGTTCGCAAGGAACTCGACGACCGTGCGGTGGGTGAACCGGGCAAGACCCCTATCCACCCCCAATACCTCACCCAATGCATCAGTGACCTTGCCGCCGAAGATGCGGTCTTCCTATGCGACGTCGGAACTCCCACGACATGGTCTGCCCGCTATCTGCGCATGAATGGCAAGCGGCGTCTGCTGGGCTCCTTCAACCATGGAACAATGGCCAACGCCATGCCACAGGCCATCGGCGTGCAGGCGGCGGACCGCAACCGTCAGGTCGTCGCTCTATCGGGAGACGGCGGTCTCTCCATGCTGATGGGCGACATGCTGACCCTCCGGCAGCTTGAGCTCAATATCAAAATTGTGGTCTTCAACAACGGGGCACTCGGCTTCGTGGAACAGGAGATGAAGGCCGCAGGCATCGAGAACTACGGCACAGCCTTCCGTAGTCAGAATTTCGCCGACATCGCCAACGCCGCCGGGATTCGGGCCTGGCGAGTCGATACCCCGGAGCAGGTCAAGCCTGCGCTCAACGAGGCGTTTGCACACCTTGGTCCGGCACTCATCGACGTAGCAGTCGCTCGTCAGGAACTCTCCCTTCCGCCCACCATCAGCCTCGCGCAGGCCGCGGGGTTCAACCTGTACATGATCAAGGCCATGATCCACGGCGACGGCGACGAAGTTATGGACATGGCGAAGACTAACTTCTGGCACTGAAACATGGGCAGGGCCGCGATCGGGACGTTTGAAGGGATGGATCACACCAGACCGCCTTTGCGCGGCTGGTTCCTGAAGCGGGTCCGAGTGACCTACAGGAAGAAGCGAAGGTACATCCGTTTCACGCCTGCCGGAGGGTTGCTGGAGTAAGGGGCAGGAGCGGAGTAGACCGGGTCGCCGGGCGGGCGGGGGAAACAAATGGGTGTGTTGTCTGAGGACAGAGAGGGTCGTCTGCGAGCTTGTTCTATCTGAGATATGTGCTACACTGTTCTCCCTTCGCGGTCGAGTCGGCGCGGGGGCCGAGGAGAGTCGCGTAAGTACGTATGCGCGCCGCTTCTTTGGCAGTCGTAGGCTCCAGTGGAATGATGCCCGCAATCAACAGTTCGCTCTCAGACGTTGTCATCAGTTCCAAACTGGCCAAGCGTCCAAACTCCCGAAGGTCCTCTAAGTTCGCTTCAGGAATCGTTTCGGCGGCTGAAAATCGCTTGCCTAGCTGTGTCTCGCACATTTCCGCACGGATGAATTGAGCGAGCGGCTCACCGCGCTGAGTGCTTAGCCCGGGTACTTCTTCTCTTGGCAAAAGGAATCGCAATTGAAGATTTGGGTTCAAATAAATGCGGATAGTTCACTTGACGAAGGGTATGGCGGAGGTGTCAAATGACGCCTAGGCCGCCGATCCGAAAGCGACCGTGTAGGAGATTGTCAGCAATGACGATGGCGGTCGGTTTTGTCTGTAGTGACGGCGTAGTGATCGGGGCAGATCGTCAGATCACCGGAGCGGGTTATACATTTCCCGAATGTAAACTTGATTCGGCAAAATGGAAGAACGGCTATGGGATTTTTGCTTATTCCGGCGAGCACGACGCTTATCGAAATTTCTTAGACCATATCTATAGGGAGTTTTCCCCTTTGATAGAGATTTCACGTGAGGATGTCGCGATTGCCTTGAAGCGATGCATAACCGCTTTGCAGTTGACGAAAAAGGAAGAGTTTCTTGTGCTCTTTGGATTCATGATCGAGGGCGGTTATCAGCATCTTCTCTTGGCGACGAAGCATCGCGTAATGTTTGTCCCAGAGTGCGAAGTGATTGGATACGCAGATTCACCCCTAGCGCGTTATTTGCTTGGACGATTTCGCGATGTTCCCCATATGGTCACAGTCCAACAGGCGAGAATCTATGCCGTTGATTTCATCTCCCAAGCCAAGAAGTATGACGGGCAATATGTAGGGGACGGAATAGATGTGTACTCGGTGGATCGAAGCGGGGATCGCGGTGAGGAATGTGTTCGGATTCTCGACGCGGGGCAAACGCCCGACTGGGAGGAGAACATCAGACTGGCTCACTATTGGACGGATGTGTTCTTTAGCGAGATGACCAATAACAAAGGACAAATGATAAACCTGGAACTGTTCAAGGAACGAATGCAGGGTTTTAGAACGTGGATCGGCGGTTCTCCTATTCCTTGGTCTAAGCCGTCAAATCCTGAAAAGTAAGAGGATCAGCAGTAACCATATGCCGCAGGGTGTCGATGAAAATGTCGGAACGGCCACGGCGATTAAACCGGAAACTCATTTCTTCGAGGTAAGCAGGAAGATGTTTTGCAGAGACTTTATGCCACGATCCCACGATGCCGCGCTTGAGCAAACTAAACGCGGATTCGATGCCGTTCGTCGTAATGTCGCCGTCAACGTAGATTTTCGCGCTATGGTTGATGCTCTTGTGTTTGTCCGGGTCGATTCCCAGTTTCTTGATGGCCTTCGGGTAGGCCTTCCAGTCGTCCGTCATGATTACGTCTACATCTTCGCTGACGTTATCTTTGATGTATTGGGCCAGTGTTCCAGACTTCACATCCTCAGCCTTGAAGAAACGCAGTTCGCCGCCGCGCTGCTTGATGCCGATAACGGGAATCTTGTTGCTCTGGGCATAAGGAACGCGGCCAGCCCCTTTAGGGTTTCTCTCACGGCCACCGATCCAAGTTTCGTCCATCTCGACCGTACCGTAGAGCATGTTCTTTTCCGCCGATGCCATCGCCGCACGGATGCGGTGGCAGAGATACCATGCTGTCTTGTAAGAGCCTCTGTGCTCTCCCCAGATCGTTCGGCGGAGTTGGTTAGCACTCATGCCCTTCTTGGCTTCGCAGATCAGCAGCACGGCGAGAAACCATATCGGCATCGGAAGGTGGGTATCGTGAAAGATCGTGTTCGAGGTCACGCTAAATTGATAGGTGCATCCGACACACTCGAATTTGGCATAATCCTTCAAGCGGGACACCCGCGAATCTTTGCAACGCGGACACATCACGCCTTCCGGCCAGCGCAGCCGTTCCAGCAGTTCGCGGCATCGGGCCTCAGTCGAAAATTGCATTGTCACTTCAGGGAGAGTCATGGCTAAACCTCAAACTCCGAAATCGCCTTTACAGCGTGTACCCACTCGAAAGCTACTTGCGAGCATAAAGCAGGATTTGCGCCGTATTCCTCTACCTGTTCAACCCGATAAACCGAAGAAAGGAAAAGGGTAGAGGCTAACATGAGAATATGTTAGCAAAACCGTTACCCTTCGTCAAGTGAATAATATTGAAATAAATGATTGTGGCAGGTTGTTCAACAAGACCCGCGAGAGGAACGGAACTGAGTGACTGCCGTGCTAGCTTGGCTGCACCTCGTGCACCGACCAGCCCAGTATCCTGAGGGTTGACTAGCATGTTCCCTATTGCGATCGCAGACTCCACCTTCTCGGTGAACGCTTGGAAAGTCTTCCTGTCATCGGGAAGTTTTGCATGTATGTAGCTCGAAAGCATTCAGGCATAAAAGGATAGGTATCGGACCGAAGGGGTCACCGTAGTAATGCCGTCGAGAAGCTCGGTCCCGATTGTGTTGACGGGCAAACGCAGGCCAGTGAGATCGAGCCCTAGATTAGGAATCGACTCTGAAGTGATCCAATCGGGCGCTGGAGGATTATCAGGCAACGGCATGCTCATACTTTCGCATGTAAGACCAAGTCTGAGCGGACATTAAGATCGCCAAGTGACAACTGGATCGGGGCTCCGCAGTACGACCTGGCAGTCTG
>OBLU010002456.1_pt1 | contig 17060 bp, 14 predicted proteins | sample 1518681 | NCBI WGS metagenome assembly OBLU01 (sample SAMEA3539304, study PRJEB22396) | soil metagenome | biome: tundra; feature: field; material: soil | place: USA | collected 2010-05 | depth 0.15 m | reverse complement strand
TTTGCAAAAGTTGAGCCGGATGTTTTATTCTGCATAAATTGAAAATGGACGAGATGCAGCTAATACTTCTTTTAAGTTTTGCGTATTGCTGAAAATTAAGGTTCAAGTATTTTAATGTTTGTTTTACACCAAAAGTGGCTGCCACTTTTTGTATATTTTTAACCATTACAGCCTTCAATAATATTCTGCCAGCCTTGATACCTGCTGCATTTTCCTTCATGAACCGTATTATTGCTATTACTCGCAGGAATGCCTTGTTAATTTTCAACAGTTTCTTATTAATCACTACCATTTGAAGGGTATGAAAAAGATCTTTATTCTCAAGGAACCAATCGTAACCGAATGAATCTTGAATATCCTTGTGATCCCAATCGAACTTGGTTGAGCGAGGTATGATTTGTAAAATATTTTTAGGAAGGCAATCAAGATAAAAGGCTACCATAAGATAAGGGTGATAAGAAGTTTTGGTATGAGGCTGCATGGAGGGTTGAGTGTAATTTATATAAAAGCATTTCCATTTAACTTGGATGGTACAATTTATAAAAGATAATGTATAGATTTGAGAATCAAGCTTGTCGGATATCCGAACACTAGGTTATAGAAAGTTCGTGGACGTTGCAAGGCATTATATTGCAGGTGAATAATGAGAATATTCGAGCGATGATTGATGACCTTGCACGGCTTATCCTGCCGCCTCACAAAGGCATGGAGCAGAGACACAGCCCAGGAGAAAAGAATATCTAATTTGTATGGCACAGGTATATTATATGAAACAACTTGTCCCATTAACGGGAAGTATAGCCAACGCACTTAACTGAGCTACCAAACCTGCGCCAGCGTTACTGCTTTATAGTTCCGATGAAGGGAAGACTGTGCCAAGATGAGGAAAATAGTTTGTTATTTAACTATCCATGCTCTAACTTTATGAGTGAAATATCAGGCTTGCACACCTGTTTAAAAACCAGGTAAATAAAATATTTTTAGAGGCAGGGGGTAATTATGGACTTGTCAATATCTAAAAAGACTCCGCCAACGGCAAAAATAATACGGGTGCTGCAATTACTCTTTTTTGATATACTTATATACTTACCGTTTGGGACATAGATAATAAATTGAAGATTAAAGTATTCATCACGTATATTTAATAATGATACAACCCGGTCAAAAGGTCGAAGCAACCAGGCATTTTACACATTTATTATTTGAGTTACGAGATCATCTTCGCCAATTCATGCAAAAAAAATTCAGGGAAAATAATATAAACCTGACATACGAAATGCACCAGATCATGGCTTCACTCTGGAGAAAAGACGGCATTAACCAGCAGGAGCTGGCCGATCTTACTCTGAAAGATAAAGCCAGCATGACCTTCCTCATCGATAATCTTACAAAACGTGGCCTGGTAAAAAGAACAGAAGACCCTTTGGATAGAAGAAGCAAGCTAATCTACCTCACCTCCAAAGGAAAAAAACTGGGAGAAAAAGTAAAACCCTGGGTAGAACAATTATTTACCATAGCCAGCAAGAATTTTGAAATAAATGAAATCAATAATTCCATAAGAATAATTGAAAAAATGCGTGACAATATAAAAGATAGCTGAAGTTTTTTATGTTCAATTAGTTAAATACAATACTGTATAATTAAATACTATATTTCAATTTTATATGGAAGAACAATCGCTGGTAGTATATGGATCGAGGCGTGTAATTATTACGGTTACCGCAGTAGTTTGTGCATTGCTGCAGATAATTGACACTACCATTGTGAACATTGCCTTACCCACTATGCAGGGTAGCCTTGGAGCTTCTCTTACGGAAATTACCTGGGTTATTACTGCTTATGCCATTGCTAATGTTATTGTGATGCCCATGACAAGCTGGCTAAGCCAGCAATTCGGACGCAGGAATTATTTTGCTGTTTCCATTATAATTTTTACTGTCTGTTCCTGGTTATGTGGAAACGCAAGCAGCATTTCGGAATTAATTATCTTCCGCTTTATTCAGGGTTTGGGAGGCGGGGCATTGCTGGTTACTGCCCAAACTATCATTACTGAAAGTTACCCTATTGAAAAAAGGCCCATGGCGCAAACGATTTATGTCTTGGGGGTCATTGTAGGGCCTACACTTGGGCCGCCAATCGGTGGTTATATTGTAGATAATTATTCATGGCCATATATATTTTACATTAACCTTCCTATAGGCATTATCGCAACATTGCTTACACTGCAATTTGTGAAAAGTCCTAAATATGCAGAAAAAATCAGATCCCGCTATATTGATTGGCTGGGTATTTTTTTGCTCATTGTCTCAGTAGGCTCATTACAGTTTATACTCGAGAAAGGCCAGGAAGATGATTGGTTTAACAGCTCTCTGATTACTGCTATGGCGGTGATATCTTTTTTAGGTTTTTATTTTTTCATCTGGCGGCAACTCATCTATAAACACCCGATTGTAGAACTCCGGGTTTTCAGGAACCAAAATTTATCAATTGGAACCATTCTCTCATTTGTGTTGGGTTTTGGTTTGTTTGGTTCTACTTTTATTATTCCCCTGTATACACAAACGATCATGGGGTGGACCGCACTACAGGCCGGAATGCTGATGATACCGAGTACCGTTTTTACAGCCATCATGATGCCATTTGTCGGCAAAATGATGGAGCGGGGATTCTCCTTTCGAATACTCATTACTTCAGGGATGATCATTTTCTTTATATACAGCATGATGGCATATAAAGTACTAACACCTAATACTAGCAGTGATGCTTTTTTCTGGATATTAGTTATCCGGGGAGTTGGGCTTGGACTTTTGTCTATCCCTATCACAACATTGGCGCTTTCAACATTGAAAGGCCCCGAGATAGGCCAGGGTGCGGCATTATCTGGAATGTTGAGGCAATTAGGTGGTTCATTTGGTGTGGCACTCATCTCTACGTATCTTACCCGCGATAATCAGATTCACCGAAGCGACCTAGTCAGTAAACTTTCAATTAACAACCCAGATGTGCAACAACGGGTTGAAACCTTAACAAAAGGCTTTCAGCTAAAAGGAATGCCTTGGAATGTAGCTCAAAAAACTGCCCTTGAGTTACAGGATAGGTTAATAGATGTTCAGGCTACTGTTCTTTCATATATGGATGTATTTCTTTGGATTGGAGTTATGTTTTTGATTTGTGTTCCCTTTGTTATTGTCATTATAAAAAAGGCAAAACGCAAAGAAGACATGGCTCACCTGGTGCAGGAGTGATCTATTCTTAATTGGGCTACCAAAATAGAAGAATAGAATTCTGTTAATTGTGGAACAGACATACAATTGTTCTACTACACTCTCATCACTTATGTTACGAATGTGTTTGAGGATGATTAAAGAGACCATCAACCGGATTGGTTTTGCCGGACGGCCTTCATCTGAATATAATTTTGAAAAGCCTTCTTCGAAAATATTCCAGTTGATTGTATTGGCTAAAATATACTGGGGATGCTGATGACTGAGTTGTTCTTCAGTGCTATCTTTACGGAGCAAGCCTATATAAACTATACGAATATTCGGATTTCGTTCAAAACCTTCAATTTTAAAAGGCAAACTACCTCTACGATTTTTTTTCTTTACTTCAATGAATGAATACCAATTATAAACCTAAGAAACGCTCCTACTCTACTCTCAATTTAAACGAGCCTATCTGAAAGGACTTCTTCCTCCATCTTTGTTGCAGTAAGAACTCAGAGGTTACAGGGGACGACTATCTAAGATTCCCCTATTTTAAGTTCACTTTCTGCTGATGATTTACATTTTGTATTCTGGTTTTAACAGCTTCAAAACCTTATTATAATATTTGTGTAATTATTGGTTTATTAACAAGGGATTCAAGCCGTTTGATAATTTTTGGAAGGTTTGTATTTTTTGGAGCAGTGCTATCTACGGAGCTAACTTATATAAGCTATACGAATATTCGTATTTCGTTTAAAACCTTCAATTTTAAAAGGTAAAACTACCTTAGCGAATTTTTTTCTTTACTTCAATGAATGAATACCAACTATAAGCGTAAGAAACGTTCCTACTCTACTCTCAATTTAAACGAGCCTACCTGACCGGACTTCTTCCTCCATCTGTAGTCAATAATATTCCTGCAAGTACCCGGAGTTCCTGGAGAAACAAACCCTTATACAATTTATATGGTTACGATTTTATCTATGCAAAAGTGGATGAAACAGATTATTATTATCATACGACTAACAGGACAGTTTACTACAGCCCAAAATACCAATTTGACAAAGAAGCTCCCTCAGGAGCACTCATTAAATGCCTGTACGGAGGTACCGGTGTAGGGACCAGACCTTCGCTAGCTTCTACCCATCTATAAAATCTAAAAAGGTGTTACCGGACTCTACCAAGAAGATCGTCTTTCAGCAGGGAGATACTACCAAATCCGTGACCAATATACTGGCTAATTTTTATGATAATCCTGTCCATTACCAGGTTACACGGTCCCGGACCATGGACAGCAAAGGAGATAATCTAGTAACCTTATTGAAATACCCCAAGGATTATATCCAATCGGGAAATACTGTTACTTATAATACGATCCTGGACAGCATGATAGGCCGTAATATGGTGAGCGAAACCATAGAGAAAACAGAAAGCCTCTATTATCCTGGCTCTTCATCGGGTTATATCACTGGCGCTCAACTCAATTTGTATAGGATCCTGTCCGGCAACCAAAATACAATCCTTGCGGACCGCACCTATAAGCTGGACATTCAATCACCCCTCACAAACTTCACTCCTTTTTCGACCAGTAATAATATAACTAACATGGATACCCGGAATCGTCAAATGGCAAGTTTCGACCAAGCTCTAGCTGCAAAAAAAATAAAGTCTGCATTTGGTATGTAAAGGTTATATCGACCTTGATCGAAAAATAGTTTCCTAAAGCTCAATTCTAATGTGCAATAACTGTTGAATTATTTTTTAACAACTAATATTTTGCTCCAGCAGGGTTTTCAAAAAATACTTGCACACATTGGCTCTCCTTACGAAGCGTGATGTCCGCACAAAGGTAATTAAAAGCGATTTACATTAGATGCACAAATGGTCGTATTTGCAGTAAGCCGATGCGGAGAAAAAAATACTCTCTTAAAAAAATGATTTGTGGGTTGGCTTGTGGTTTTTTTAAAGAGTGTATTTATTTGTGGATAGGCTTTCTTTTTTGATAAGAATAGGAAATTTTTCTTATAAGAATTAAAACATAAACACCTTTAGTTATATAAAATCTGACAGTTGGCACAGATAAAACTTCTGCGTTTTTTAACTCCTGTTTGTTTTCTAATTATGGGGTAGTTGCATCTTAAACATAATTTTTTGGCATACGCAAGCCAATGTTTTTTTAACTCGTATTTTTTTTCCCAATCTAAGAATTGAAAACTGTAAATACGGGTCTCATCAATGAGTTTATTAATTTTTGCTGTTGGTATTTTCCCTACAATGGGTTCCGGATGCACCCTTACCCGATAAAGTATTTCATTCTTTATGATGTTGCCTACTTCTGCAAATATGTCCTGTTCTAAAAGTGCATCACAAATAAGTTTATCAGGTATTGCTTTTAATTTGGCTATAGCATTTTTTTTATTCCATTTATCACTCATTACATCACTGCTAAAATCGTAAAAGTATTTAACTCACCTTCAAGATATTTCAATGAGCAGGTATATAAATTTATTTCGCCATTTTTAAATGTGAAATTAAGTCTTATTGCTCTGTCGGGTTTCTTTTCATTTATACTATAGCTGCCGAACATTAAGAAATGCTCCCTCAGCGTAAGTCCTTTGATGCAAATGAGAAAATGTTTTCCCCAACCTTTAAATTCAATTATCTTTTTATAAAGTAAAAGGGTTTGGTCAATTTTACTGTTGCCGCTAACGGCAATAATCTTTTTGCCCGTAAATTGCGTCATCGCTTCTTTAACTAATATTATAGAGGGTCCTTCGGGCATGTCCTTATGCAGATTTACTTTTCTTAGGTCCCAAACTTGCTTTAAGCATCTCCATTAAATTATCACTTTGTTTATACACTACTTTCATTTTTGGAAGGGCGATTTTTTTACCTTTTGATTTCTCTTTAATTCGCTTCAAGAGTTTAGCTGTGTAAGTGTCTTTATATTTTTCAATGCTGAATTTTTCTGTAAGCTGTGCTACTAATTTATTTGCCATATCCATTTCTTTGGTTTTGGTTTTTGATACCGGCGGCAATTTTAATTCAGAAGGCTCTCTTATCTCCTGTGAAAAGCGAATACGATTCAAAACAATTACATTTTTATAGGGCTTTAGAATTGCCAAGCCTTCTTTATTTCGTAACACAAAAGTTGTAACGCCAACTTTGCCTGATGATTCTAAAGCGTCCCGCAACAAGGCATACGCTTTCATTGCTGGTTTATCAGGTTCAAGATAATAGGGCTGCTCATAATAGATGCTATCAATTTCCTGTTCGTCAACGAAATTTATAATTTCAATCATTTTGGTTTTAACGGCATCTGCTGCTTCAAAATCTTCCGCTTCTAAAATCACATAGCCACTATCAAGTTTGTATCCCTTTACAATATCTGCGTAAGCTATCTCTTTACCCGTGTTTTCATTCACTCTTTTGAATTTAATATTGGAGTGGTCCTTACTATCAAGCATGTCTAAGTCAAGGGAACTTTCTTGAACTGCCGAAAATAATTTTACGGGAATATTTATTAACCCGAAGCTGATTGAGCCTGTCCAAATTGGTCGCATATTATTTTATGATTTTTATTGATTAAATTATTTTTGTGCAATGTTAATTACGATTAATCCTGTTGTATGAAGCACACTATTTCTTTTTACTTTTTTAGGGAGTTTTAAACCGTTGCTTTCCCTATCCCATTCTTTTACATCAACACCTTGTTTTTCTAATTTCTTTTTATTGGCATGAAATAATTTTCTTTGTACTTCGCTTTTGTATGGCATGTTATTCTTTATTAAATGTTTTAATTACTTTTTCTAAATTAATGCCTTTACCAAGCACCGGTTTGAAAATATCACCTATACTTTTTATTCTTTCTATAGCATTATAAATTGTAAAGTCTCTCATCTTTAATCCTTTTTTTATTTCATCCCAATGGAGCGGCATAGAAACCGTTGCACCGGGTTTAGGTCGTAAGGAGTAGGGCGCTGCGACTGTAGCCTGCGGCCGGTTTTGTAAAAAATCAATATACACTTTTCCTTTTCTTGATTTTACAATTCGTTCAATACTTGTGTATTTTGGAATTTCTCTTTGAACTAATGTGGCGATGATTCGTGCAAACTCTTTTGATTGTTCATAGGTATATTTTACGCCAAGCGGAATGTAAATATGTATGCCTGCGGAGCCGCTTGTTTTTGGATAAGATGTTACTCCCATACTTTCTAAAATTTCTTTGGTAACATTTGCGGCTTCTATAACCTGTTGAAATGTATTTTCGGCAGGGTCTAAATCTATGATGCACCAGTTGGGATAATCTTCTGTTTCAACTTTACTATGCCAAGGATTCAATTCAATGCAACCCAAGGTTGCCATGTAAAGTAAACTTGCTTCATCTTTTGCCACCAAATATTTTCTTAACCGATTATCAGCATCACTTTTATATTCAAATGTTTCAATCCAATCCGGAGCAGTTCCTGTTATATCTTTAAAATAAAAACTTTCTCCGTTGATGCCGTTCGGATGGCGGTTCATAGATTGTGGTCTGTCTTTGAGATATGGTAAAATATAAGGCGCAACCTGATAATAATAGTTGAGCATATCACGTTTCGTAATTTTTTCTTTGGACCAATAAATTTTATTGAGGTTATTGAATTTTATTTCATGTCCGTTAATTTCCCGCACTTGCGTTTCATCAGCCGGATTCAAAAATGTTTTGCGGTCTTTCTTTCCCACTGGTTTTAATATTTCTTCTGACTTTGTTTCTTTCTGCGATATGATTTTATTTGTGTTAATTGCTTTTTCTTTAGTAACATCTTTTGCTTTTTTATCAATGCGTATGGCTTCAAAAGATGGATGGCGCATAATTCCATCAGTTGTCATTTCAGTAAAGCTCACTTCGCAAACCAATTCAGGTTTCATCCATACTGCTGTTGCATGTGGTGGAGGGTATTGGAAGCGTGAAGGTTTATTTATATCAGGCAGTTCTGTAAAGGGTGCAGATTTAGTAATATAGGGTTTAAATTGTTTCAGCATTTCTATTTGTTGCTTATCGTTAAAACCTGTTCCTACTTTGCCTGTATAAATCAACTTCCCTTTTTCATACACTCCCATTAATAATGAACTGAATGATTTTGATGAATCGTCATTTTTGGTATAACCGCCAATTACCATTTCCTGTCTTTTATGGGCTTTAATTTTCAACCATCCTTTGGAACGATTTCCTTCTGAATAAACACTGTCTGATTTTTTTGCCATCATTCCTTCCAGTCCCATTTTTTTTGCGGTTTCAAAAAATTCTATTCCGCTTACTTCAAAATTTTCACTAAAGCGAATGATGTTGTTTTCAGGAATGATTTGTTTTAAAATATTTCTTCTTTCAGACAATGGAATTTGCATGAGGTCTTTTCCATTCATCCATAGCAAATCAAAAACATAAAAATATATCTTTCCATCTGCTTCGCTTCGCCAGTTTTGCAAAGCACCAAAATTTGATTTGCCGTTTTCGTCCAACACTACCACTTCACCATCTATCACTGCATTTATATTCCATTGCTGAACGGCTTTGTGAACAGGATAAAATTTTTCATTGAAAGATTTATCGTTGCGGGATTTTAATTCCACTTTATTTTTATTACAGAATGCCACCGCTCGGTAGCCGTCCCATTTTATTTCATATTGCCAACCTTCTTTATCAAAAGGTTTATCAACCATTGTAGCAAGCATGGGCGATAAGTTAGAAGGAAACTTTGTGCGTTTGCCTTCAGTAATAATTTTTCCGAGTGAACTGATATTTTCCTTTTCTTTTTTATTTTTTGCCGAACCCTCTTTTACATCCCTGCGTTTGTTGAGCGAAGTTTCTTTTTTACTTTTCACCGAAGATTTTTTTACACGCTTTGCTCCGTAAAAATTAGTTGTGGTTTTTTCTACCTGAGTTAATGTTTTTTTAGAGATAACAGATTTATTTTTCAATGTTATATCTTCTTTGGAAACATATTTATCTTTTACCTTAAACAGCAGCCAGGCATTCTCTTCTCTGCCGTGCGTTTTTACTAGAGCAAATTCACCTTTCAGTTTTTTGCCATGCAAAACAAAATGCAACTTGCCAGAATAAATTCCTTTTCGTAATTCTTTATCCTGTGCTTTTTTATTCTTGCCCTCAGCATCAGCAAGTTCATAAAAACCTTCATCCCACACTATAACCGTTCCGGCTCCGTAACCACTCGGTATTATACCTTCAAAATTTCTGTAATCATACGGATGGTCTTCTACCATCATGGCAAGGCGTTTAATATTGGGGTCGGTAGAGGGACCTTTCGGCACTGCCCAACTTTTTAACACTCCTTCCATTTCCAATCTGAAATCATAATGCAAATGCGAAGCATCATGCTTTTGAATTACAAAGCGCAGCTTATCACTATCTGGGTTTCCACCGGTCGGTTCATGGCTTTCTTTGAAATATCTTTTCTCTTTGTATTTGGTAAGTGCCATGTTTACATTTTTAAATTTGTTGCCACCCTTATTTTATCTTGAAGTAAACTGTTCAGGGTTTTTAAATTATTTAATGCGTCACCAAGGGTATTGTTAAAATATACATAAACTGTTTTACCTTCTTCCATCCACTCATTAATATAGGTCACATACTCATTTAAAAAATCTTCTGAATAGCTATCACGGTAGTTTCCTGTGGGGCCATGAAACCTGATATACATAAAATCCGATTTATGATGTATCAACGGTGTTACAGACTTTGGTATATCATGTATGACAATTGCCGCTCTATAAAAATGTAATAAGTCATAAACACTCTTGTGATACCATGATTTATTACGGAACTCAACTGCAATTTTCCATTCTTTTATTGTATCAATTTCTTTGATGCATCTTAAAAGTTTGTCTAATTGAACAATATTATGTTTATCTAAGCTTGGAGGAAACTGAATAAGCAAACATCCCTTTTTATCATGAACAGAATTGATTGATTTTAAAAAAGCAGAAACATCCTCTTCACGAAAATTGAAACCTTTACTGTGCGTTATTTCTTTCCATAATTTAAAAGTGAACTTGAAATATTCGGGCACTAATGCAGCCCATTTACTCACCGTTGCGGCTTGCGGAATTTTGTAAAAGGAACTATTAAACTCAATACTATTAAAGAACGATGAATAATATGTCAACCTGCTTGCGTTTTCAAAAGGAGGAGGATATAAGTATTTTGGAATATCCAATTGCAAGCCGCTAAGCCCCGAATAAAATGAATCAGCTTGTGAATTTTGCATACATAAATAAATTTAAAAAAGGCTGCTCCAATTTTTTTCAGTGTAGGCTTCCACGCAAAGTGTAAATTAACTTTTTGATTTTATTTCAGTTTCTCCTTCTTCTCCTTCATAAACGGAATGACTTTTATTGTCATTCCGTTTTTATTGGCAAGATAAATTCTAACTATAAATTTCTTCGCCCTGGTTTGTACGCCAATTATTTTCAAGGTATTTGGCATCTTCATCATTACGCTGATGACCAACCATAACGATATTTCCGTTCTTGAAACCTGACTCATATAATTTAGCACGTTCTTCCGGAATTCCTGAACCTATGAGCGCACCGATTATTCCGCCTGTAATACCGCCTGCGCCTGCACCTGCTAAACCTGCGGCAATGGGTCCGGCTACAATTAATCCAAGTCCGGGAATAACCAAACTTGTTCCAAGAGCTAAAACAACTCCTGTAATAGCACCAACTGTGCTGCCAATGGCTGAACCTTTTCCGGCACCCTCGGCAGCTTTAGTTCCAATTTCAGTTTCTTTTACATCACATGAAAAATGTTTTTTGCGTGTTTCGCCTGACATTACTAAATTAATGTCATCTTTTGTGTAACCTCTTTCGTGCAAAGTGTTGTAAGCGTGTTCTGTATTCTAGCGGTCTTTGAACATTCCTGTTAACATGCCAGGGCCTGTTGTCATGTTATCTTCCATTTGATTTTGATTATTATTTTTTTCCATTTTGTTTTTTATTTAATTTGTGAATTGTAATTGTTGAAATACGGTATTGAGCCGTTTATTTTTGTTAATTATCTTTTTTAATTTTGCTGTCTGGCACGAGGTACATTTTATCTTTATCTGTTTTTACAGTACTTTTTGGCTGCACCGGCTTTGCGGTATGCATTGTATCCTGCATATTATTTCTCAGTCCGTAATGCATTCCTGAACTGTCTCTCAAGCTGTTATTATTTTGCATGTTGGGATTAACATTATTGTTCATGTTGTTGTTCCCATTTTGATTTGTTCCATTTGGATTGATAGTACCATTTGGATTTGTATCCGTTTGATTTGTATTGTTCAAATTACCATTAGGGACGTGGATGTTGGTAGTTGAATTTGATTGTGCATAACCACTTAATGTGATTGCAAATGCTGCGAATACAAAAACCAATTTTTTCATTTTTTTTGTTCTTAATTATTATAAAGAGTTGTTTATTTTTTCATTTTATTTTTTATTTACTCGCGAAACAATAACTACAGAAAACAAACTTTCCCGATTTTTCGGGAAGGTTTGTGAGCCATTTGATTTTTATTTAAATTGTTTAATTAATAATTTATGCTACGAAAATACATTCAGTGAAAAGAAAATGTGTTACACAATTTCTGAAATAAGTTACATGATTCACGCTTTTTGATTTATGCACTTTACAAAAGCTAATTAAAAATTCGTGCCACGACTTTTAAAATTTATTTAGTCCTCATATCCGCTTTTGATAACAGTAGAAAACATTTTGAATTGCTCATTGGCAAGGAGACTCGTTGGGGAGGAATAAACAGTTAGCTTTATAATAAAAAATCGGGAGGAAATGGAATCACCTTTAGTTTATTGGCTGCAGAAATAATTTCTGACATAATTGCTGGAAAAAAAGAGAGAGGAGAATATTTTTTCTTTTGATCGTATTTAATCTTTAATAGTCTCGTGACTATGAATATTCTTTATTATTTCCCTTCGTTTCCCTGAATAGATTGATTGCCTGTTTCCTGTTCTACTGTCTTTATAGTTACTTCTTATAGCATATGTTTTTCAAGGATATAGGATTTTAAAGAGGACTGTATTTTTATACTGATCCCTTTTTTATTTTATTTACATTGTTACTCTCTATAAAAATAATTTTATAATTGTTTTTATGGTATATTCTAAAACGAATTGAATACTTAAACAATGGACTAGAGATACAACACACATTCTAAAATATGTGAATGATATAATTTATTTAAATAATTGTGTAATACTAATTTGTAAAAGGAATCGCACCTTTACTGTTCTTAAAAACCATAATTATGAAATTTTTATTAATAGCAATCATAGTAGGAAACATTGATTAATTTTAAATTGTATGGAAGATAATACACTAATCTCAATAGAATAGCTGATGAAAAAAAGAAAACAGATTTTAAAGAAAATTCAAAAAGACCAAAAAAGCACTTCAGTGCTCGGCAGGTTTGCTATTTGGATTACTGAGTAAGCAGGCAGCATGGGATTTTTTCTTATAATATTTATTTGGACAGCCCTATGGTTAAGCTGGAATATGCTTGTTTCTAAACAATTACGTTTTGATCCTTACGCTGCCTTCGTTCTTTGGCTGTTTATATCAAATATGATACAGTTATTTTTAATGCCACTGATAATGCTTGGGCAAAATATTCAGGCAGCACTGGAAAATGAAACCATTTTATTACATCTGGAAAATCAAAATAAAATAATGCTTAAAATCTTAAAAGTTCTAGAAACCAAAAACTAAAGTTGATTACAAAAAAAGTAATCCGGATATAGTAGGTATATTTCTTGCCTGACAATAACTTTACATAAATGAATAGTCCTTTGAAAGGATTATAGAATATAACTTTTCTACTATTTAGAATTATTTCTTACTTTCTATTTTTCGTATCTACTCATTTTATTTTGAATATTTAAGCCCTTTTCCCTTTACGCCGGGTTGGAATTTCGTCGCCAAGTAATTTTCCCCAGGGTCGCATCTCAGGAATTCTATCAAATACAATCTTTAGTACACCGATAAAAGGAATTGATAAAAACATTCCAGATATACCCCATAATGCGCCGCCCAATAAAACAATAACAATAGAGATTAAAGCATTAATTCTTACTCGTGAGGATACAATAACCGGTATCAAAAAGTGATTATCAATAAATTGGATAACTATATATGCTATTATAATGCCAAGTTGTGTATTAAAACCATCTTTTGTTATAGTAGCTATAATAACAGGAAATAAAATAGCGAGTATACCCCCTATATATGGCAAGACATTTAGTATTGCTCCTATAACGCCTAATAAAATGGCATATTTAACTCCTAATAGCAGCAATGCTCCAGAGTTCAATATCGCTACAATCAATCCCTCCAGCAATAAACCTACCATGTAACTTTGTATAGCTTTTTTTGTTTGATGTAATACTATGCCTACTTTATTTGAATTTTTATCAGGAAAAAATTCAAAAAGGAAATTCAAAATAAGATTTTTGTAAAAAAGAAATAGAAATGTATAAACCGGCAATAAAATAGAGATAGCTATTGAGCCTAATACCGTTCCAATAGCTGAGCCAATAAAAGGTTTTAAATTAGCCTTTATATTATTGAGCAACTGCTGTTGTTTTTGAACGGGTAAGCCTACACTATTTTGGATTACCTGCTGGAATTTAAAAAACAATTCGACAAATTTCTTTTTCAATAAAGGAAGTTCAGTTCCAAAGCTTACAATCTGCGAAGCAATAAAATAAAGAAGAGCTACCGTTACAACAAGCGCAATCAACATAGATAAGGCAATAGATAAAATCCGGGATATTTTTTTTCGTTGAAACCAGTTAGCGAGTGGATTTAATAAAATGGCAAGTAGCAATGAAAATGCCAGTGGAACCATTATCTCCCGCAGATTAAATAAGGCATATACAAGAAGTATGAGCCCTAATAATATAACGGTGCTTTTAAAATAAAAAGGATAGTTCTTTATCATATTTTAAGATAAGGTATTTATTTGACAAGTTGTTTAAATAAACGATTTACACTGAAGTTCCCGCATTTGCTTCAGGCTCCATAAGCGTTCTGATTCCATTGAAGCATTTTGAAGTATTTCCGGGATGGTGTCGAAGTTCGTTTACATTCATAATTGTTACTTGCTTGCTGCATCAGTTGACAAATAACCGGCAACTCTATATAAAGTTACAGAATACAGGCAGGGCATAGCGTAAATCTGTTACCTTAGTCCTTAGGGGCTTTGTGTAATTAAAAGTGGCAGATGAACGAAAGAGCATTCATGACGCTGCCTGATAACCCCGACGAAAAAATAAAATTAAAAATGTTTCATACAGAGATCATCAATGATGCTGACAAATTAAATAAGGAGATCGGCAACTATAAAGAATACCGGTCATCTCCACTGTCACACAGCAACAGGTACTGAATAACTATTACCAGGTAAAAACTGGAAATCAAGATTCATCAATGATGAAGTTGCCATTTTGAAAAGCAACAAAAATGAATAAGCTGCTTAAGCCAGAACCTTGCTCCTGAAAGAGATCAAAAATTCTCTTATCCAGTATGCGTCAGAAGAACCCTGCGAAACAAGCTGATCAAGCATCCACAAATAATCCTGTAATAGGCCTTTGTCAGCTTTCAGATCGTCCAGGTAATACTCATATATACGAAACATCAATTTTTCAAAAAAAGGCATTGACATCAATGAAGGCGGAACCGCAGGCTTTTTTAGAAAAGATACAAGGCTAGAAATGCCTTTAGGCATCAGGATCTTGTTGCCCGGGTGGGTAAGCAAATTGATTACAACCGCCGGTTGGAAAAAGCCATATTTTTCGATCATTTCTTCAAGAAAAGGCTTCATATTTTTTATCGGCTCCCAGTCACGGGTTCCTCCATTCCACTTTGTATGCAGCAGCAGATCTGAAAATAAAAATGATCCTTTTGACGTCAGGAATGCATCGATTTGTCTCCATATCAAATTGAAATTTGCAAAGGCTTCTTCCTTGTCTTTTGTTGGCACGGACTGATCTGCAAGAACAATGATATTCTCTATGACTCCTCGAAAAAATTCTAAACTGTTGTCATGGCGAGACATGGATTTTTAAAGAAAATCCTCTGCCGTAATTTTCTCCAGCACGTAATCTAAAAGCTCCTTGCCGGCAGTTTCGGGGTTCGGAAAATGATCTTCTGGACTTTCTCTGTCAAAGCAAATTTTACATCAAGCTCCAGGCCTTGATTTTCCGAACGTCTCCTAAACCGGTCATTAGTTTCCTTGTATCCAGTATAGATATCTATCATCATTTTGATAAAAGCAATCTGGTCATCCGATGTATTCTCTGCAAGTATTATCCTTACTGCCTTTGCCAGGACATGCATATCAAATTCTGACGCGTTGATCTCTTCAATATTCGTTTCTTCACCGCCGTTATAAGTTCCTTTAAAAAGTTCCTCCAATTTCTGCTGAAATAGCTCTTGCTCTTTTTCATAGCCGCTATAGCCACATGTATCTTCCGCAGCGAAAGAAGAATAGGTAATTAATTTTTTCCTCCATTTAGCAGCCTTTGCCGGATCCGCTTTCCAAAGATTGATGCTGACTGAATTTAAGAAGTCATTATATCGATGGTAATTTTGAAAATTCTTCAGAAGCAGATCAAAGTGAAGCTTTTCAATTTTCTCTTCGTCCAGGCCATCACCTGCTTTAAGTGCAAGCAAAGGTAAAACCGTCAGGAGTGGTTTGTGGTCAAATACATTTGTTCCGGTGTCATAGCTTTTACCGGCAAGAATTTCCTCGCATCCCGTTAGCACCATATCAACGCTCCATTTTTTCTCTTCGGCGGTGAGCTCATCCCACAGGTGCTGGATCGCAAGCGATGCAAGCAATCCCGGGCGATGTTCATGCCAGATAAATTCCGGTAGCTTTATATAGCGTTCATAGATCTTTCTCCATTGGGCAATTTCCATTTTCTCTGTACCATCAAACACTTTGTTCATCCAGTTGGTATCTGTTGTATCCTGAATATCAAATGGCATGTCATTTTTGCTTTCTTCCAGCTTCTCTGCAACATCCGGTGCATACTCAGGTTGTAGCACACCAATCTGCTTTCCGTCTTCCTGTTCAATAATCTGTTTTAATTTATAGGTACGCAGATCCATATCATCTAAAACCCTTCTCCAATGATATTCTTCCTCTTTTACCTCGGCTCTGAACCTGTCAATTATTGCGAATATTTTTTCTGCCAACCCTTCTGAATACAAAACGGGTTCGGTAATAAAGCGTCTTAAGCCGGGCATATATTGCTGCCTATGCTTCATGCTATCTGCATCTATTCGCTTCCGGTAGTACTCATCGTCAAGGCCGCCAAGAGAATTAAGGACCATATCTCTTGTGTACCTGAATACATCCCATTCGAAAAATGCTTTGTTTGTAAAAAGCGGCAGCAACCATTCGCCCGCTAACGCTGGGTGTGCCTGGCACACCGATGATAATAAACCCGTTATAAAAACAGAGTTATTCTGTAAAAATAATTTTCTGATGTAAGCCTGGAATTCCGGTTGAGCATTAATGCCGGTGTTTCCAAATTCAATCAAAAAGCGTTCAACGGCCATCAATACCGATTCAATCAACTTTGGAACGCCGCCGGAATTGCCACGGAAACTGACCCAAAAGTCCGGGATACCGCTGACGATCTTTGAACTGCCATCTGGAAGTTCAATCAAGATCTTTGCCCGAGCTTCGCTTTTTAGCCCGCTGTTCTCAAGAAATTTTTCTGTAGCATTATTAATGAATTCGATGATAAAATCCAATGCCTTTTCAGGATGGTAGCGCAACAGGG
>OBLU010002455.1_pt1 | contig 17062 bp, 12 predicted proteins | sample 1518681 | NCBI WGS metagenome assembly OBLU01 (sample SAMEA3539304, study PRJEB22396) | soil metagenome | biome: tundra; feature: field; material: soil | place: USA | collected 2010-05 | depth 0.15 m | reverse complement strand
AATGCTTGCACAAGTTCGTTTAAATTTAGAGCGCGACCAGTTCGAGTGATCCAGCTTGGCGCAAAGACGTAGGTTCATCGTCATACTTGATGCCGTCTGGAAGAGATCGAAGGTTGGCTCAGCGTTACGCCAAGTGAGGACGGTCAATCGTGACTACACCGTTGAAAATGGCGCCCGCATCGTCTGCCCGACCTCTTCCGTCAGCCGACGAGGCCTTGCGGCTGCTGCGCAGCATGCAATTGATCCGCACCTTTGAGGAACAGGTGCGCAATCTCTATTCCGGCGGCGCCATCCCCGGCCTGGTGCATCTCTGCGCCGGGCAGGAAGCGGTGGCGGTCGGCGTCTGCTCCCTGCTGGGCGCCGATGACATGATCGCCAGCACCCACCGCGGCCATGGCCATTGTCTGGCCAAGGGTGCCGACGTCGGTCGGTTGATGGCCGAGATCATGGGGCGCCGCACCGGCTACGGTCTCGGTCGCGGCGGCACGCTGCATATCTTCGATGCCGCCAATGGCAATCTCGGCACTACCGGAATCGTCGGCGGTGGCATTCCGCTAGCCGCCGGCGCTGCGCTGAGCGCCAAGCGGCGCGGTCGCCGTCAGGTGGCGGTCGCCTTCTTCGGCGACGGCGCGCTCAATCAGGGCCTGCTGTTCGAGGTCATGAATATGGCGGCGATCTGGCGGCTGCCGGTGTTGTTTGTGTGTGAAAACAATGGTTTTGGCGAATTCACCGCCATCGAGGACGTCACCGCCGGGCCGGACCCGATCACGCGTGGCATCGCCTTCGGTGTACCGTCGGAAACCGTCGATGGCATGGACGTGCTCGCGGTCCGCGTCGCGGCGCAGCGCGCGTTCGAACGCGCCCGCGACGGCGGCGGACCGAGCTTTCTGGTCTGCAATACCTACCGCTACGGTGGCCATCACGTTGGCGACAAGCAGGACTACAAAGATGACGCCGACGCCAAAGCCTGGCGATTAAAGGACCCGATCGAACGGCTCGGCCGATGGCTGCAGGATTCCAGCATGGTGACAGCGGGAACGATCGCCGCGCTCAAGCACGATATCGACGAACAGGTGCGCGCCGCCATCGAGCTTGCCAAGGCGGCCCCTTTCCCCGCTGCCGACGATCTTGAGGCCCACCTGCATGCCTAGCCCGCGCACTGCCACCTACCGCGCCGCGGTGCTGGAAGCGCTGTTCGGCGAGATGCGCCTGGATAACTCGGTCATCCTGATGGGCGAGGACATTGGTGCCGCCGGCGGCGTGTTCAAGCAGACCGATGGGCTATTCGCGCAGTTCGGCGGCGAGCGCGTGATCGATACTCCGATCTCGGAAGCCGGGGCATTTGGTATTGCAGTCGGCGCCGCCATGACCGGGCAACGACCGGTCTTTGAGGTGATGTTCGGTGATTTTATCACGCTGATCATGGATCAACTGGTCAATCAAGCGGCGAAGATCAATTACATGTCGGCCGGCCAATTCAGCGTCCCACTGGTCGTACGGACAGCAGTCGGCGTCGGCGGCAATCTCGGACCGCAGCACTCACAGAGCCTGCACGCTTGGCTGACCCATATTCCCGGCTTGAAAGTCGTGATGCCGTCGACACCGTCCGACGCCAAGGGACTAATGGCAGCTGCCATCCGCGACGATGGCCCGGTGGTCTTTTTCGAGGACCGCATGCTTTATAACTTACGCGACGCGGTGCCCGACGGCGATTACGTCGTGCCGATTGGGAGTGCCGAGATCAAGCGCACGGGCCGAGACGTAACCATTATCGCGATCGGTCGCATGGTGCATATGGCGTTGGCCGCCGCCGAGCTGTTGGAGAAAAATAATATCTCGGCCGAGGTGATCGATCCGCGCAGCTTGGTGCCGCTCGACGTCGATACCTTGGTGGCATCAGTAAAGAAGACCTCGCGTGCGGTCGTGGTGGATGGTGGCTACCGGCAATACGGCGTCACTGGGGAGATCGCCGCAACCGTCGCCGAGCACGCCTTCGATTGGCTTGATGCGCCGGTGATCCGCATTGGCGGCGCCGACGTTCCAATTCCGTTCAGCAAAACGCTGGAGCCGCTCGTGCTTCCCGACGCCCAGCGGTTGGCGCGCGACACTGCCGCGCTGGTGCGCGGTCTTCGATGAGAGTCATGCAAGGACACGGTCAATGACAACCACAGCCCTCGATCGCCGGACCAGCCTGTCAATCTTCGGACGCATGCTGATGATGCGTCATTTCGAAGAGGCAGTGATTCAACTCTATAAGCAGGGTCGGTTCGTCAGCCATTATCATATCTATATCGGCCAGGAAGCAACTGGCGGCGCAGTACTGGAAGCGCTGGGTGAAAAGGATTTGATCTGCACCACCCATCGCAATCATGGTCACATCATCGGACGTGGCTGCGATCCAAACCGTGCGATGGCAGAAATCCTTGGCCGCGCGACCGGGTTCAATGGCGGCCGCAGCGGCACACTGCACATTTCCGATCCCAGCCGCGGGTTTCTATCCACCTCAGCCATCGTCGGCGGCTGCGCCGGCCTCGCGACCGGCGCGGGTTACGGAATCAAAGTCAAGCGCGAGCCATACGTTGCCGTTGGTTTCTTCGGCGACGGCGCGCTCGAAGAAGGCCTGGTCATCGAGTCCTTCAATATCGCGGCGCTATGGAAGCTGCCGGTCGTCTATGTCTGCGAGAATAACTCGCTCGGCGCCATGGGCCCGCAGCAGGGCGGCTACCCTACCGCGACGACCGCCACCGACAGCTTCACCCGCCTGCCCGCCGCCTACGGCATTCATTGTCTAAAGGTTGACGGCACCGACATCAGCGCCGTCCACGCGGCCGCTATCGAGGCAGTGCAGCGCTGCCGCGCCGGCAACGGCCCGGTTTTCATCGAGGCCTTCACGACGCGTTGGCCGGGCAGCAGTCCTTTGTGGCCGGAGCTTGCTACCGTCACCGACCTCAACGAGGCCTGGGAGCCCGCGCGCATCGCCGGACCGCATGCTGACTGGTTGCGGCACCACGACCCGTTGCTGCGCACCGCGCGCGAGCTGGTGGCCGCCGGTTACGCCTCGCGCGAGGAACTGATTACCCGCGACAAGGATGCGCGAACCCGCATCGCGGCAGCGGCAGATTACGCCATCGCTAGCCCGATGCCTGATCCGGCCACCGTCAGCAACCACGTGTTCGCCTCAGCAAGGAGCGACCGATGAGAAAGATGAGCTACGCCGGAGCCATCGCCGAAGCGCTGCGCATCAGCCTGGCTGAGGACCCCCGCGTCAGTCTGGTGGGAAGCTACGTGCTCGGCCTTGGCCCCAAGCGTGTGCTGATGGACCCGATTCGCGCCGAGTTTCCCGACCGTATCTATGATCCACCGATATCGGAGGCGGCGATCGTCAGCATCGGCGCGGGCGCAGCGATGGCCGGCGCGCGGCCGTTCGTCGACATCGGCACCGGCAGCTTCACCTATGTCGGCTGGTCGCCGCTGGTCAATGAAGCGGCGGTCGCCTGCCACATGTCCGGCGGCACGCTTCGCGTACCGGTCGTCTACCACATTCTGCATGGATTGCGTGGCGGCGGCGCCGCCCAGCACAGCCACAGCCCGCAGGCGATGTTGTGGAATGCCGCCGGTCTCGAAATCGTGCTGCCGTCCAGCCCCTATGACGTCAAAGGGCTGATCCGCAGCGCTATCAAGAGTGACAATCCTACCATGTTCGTCAACCATGCCCGACTGATGGACATCGAAGGTGACGTCCCGGAGGAAGATTACACGATCCCATTTGGCCGCGCCGACATCAAGCGACCAGGCCGCGACGTCACCGTGATCGCGACCTCCTATGTCGTGCACGCCGCGCTGGCGGCGGCCGAGACGCTCGCGGGCGAAGGCATCGATGTCGAGGTGCTGGATCCGCGCACGCTGGTTCCGCTCGATCAGGATATGATCCTGGAATCCGTCAGCCGCACAGGAAGACTGGTGGTGGTCGACGAGACCAATTTGAACTGCGGTATTGCTTCCGGATTGTCCGCCATCGTGGCCGAGCACGGCTTCAAGTCCCTGCGCGCGCCGATCATGCGTGTTGCCCGGCCCAATATCCCGACCCCCTTCAGCCAACCCCTCGAACAGGCCATCACGCCCAGTGCCGACAAGGTCTGCGAGGCGGTACGACGCGTCATGACTTGGACCTGATCCAATGAAAGCCGTCCGCCTATTTGAATTCGGTGCGCCGAACAAGCTCATTTACGGCGATTACCCAGAACCCGACGTCGGCCCCGACGATGTCCTGGTAAAAGTGATCGCCACATCGGTGTCGCGCTGGGATATCAAATACCGCACTGGTGAGGTTCATGAATTCTACGGCAAGACTACCGGACACCATGGCGGCATCCACGGCCGCCGGGCCTTTCCCATGCCGATGCAATTGGGACGCGATGTCGCCGGCGAGGTAGTGGCGGTCGGTGCGACTGTGAGCAGCCTCAAGCCGGGCGATCGCGTCGTCGGCCTCGTGCATCCGGAAAATCCGGTATCGGTGAACACAATGCGGGGTCTCGGTAATCTGTCGACCGGTGTCGATCTTCCGGGCCACACCATGTTCGGCGGCTATGCACAATATGTCGCACGGCCGCAGAGCTACTGGATCAAGATCACCCCGGCGTTGAATTTCGACCAGGCGGCCGCCGCCATGTGGGCGTGTTCGACCGCGCATCACATCGTCGCCGGCCGTCTGCGTGTGCACATGAACGACAATGTTCTAATCACCGGCGCTTCCGGCGGCATGGGTACCGCCACGCTTCAGCTGGTGAAACTCGCCGGCGGCAGGCCGATCGCCACGACGCGCAGCGGCGCAAAGGCGGAAGCCTTGCAACGCGCCGGCGCAGAATGTGTAGTCGATACCAGCGCACCCAACGTATTGCCGGCAATTCGCGAGTTTACCCGCGGTGAAGGCGTCGATGGCGCAGTCGAGTATACCGGCGCAACGGCGCTGATGCGTTTATGCATCGACGCGATGCGTTTCGGCGGCACCTTCTGCCCGGTCGGCGGTGAAATGACTGAGATTCCGCTGCGAGTGATCGATTTGATCAGCCGCGAACTCAACGTGCATGGCGTGCGCGCCTCGACGCGAAACGATCAGCGAATTGTTGTCGAGCTTCTCGAACAGGGCCGAATCATAATGCCGATCCATGCGGTGCTGCCGCTGTCGCAGGTGGGCGAAGCTCATCACCTGCTGGAAAGCAGCGCAAATCTGGTGGGACGTATCGTTTTGCATCCATGGGACAACTGAACTGCCGTGAACTTCTCGTACCAACCAAAAGCGTCAGCCGGGAGGAGAAAATGTACAGATACAAATGGTTACATAATTTGTCGCGCTTGAACTCTGCCATTCTACAGACCTTGGCACTGGTCTTTTGCTGGGCCCTAATAAATCCAGCTTGGGCGGCGGATCCGATCAAGGTCGGCTTCAGCATGAGCCTCACCGGGGGGGGCGGGCCCGCCGGCAAGCAGGTGCTCGTCGCTTTGGAAATCTGGCGCGACGACGTGAACGCAAAGGGTGGATTGTTGGGACGCCCGGTTGAGCTCGTCTATTACGACGATCAGACGGCGCCCGCCAATGTACCGGCGATCTATACGAAGTTGATCGATGTCGACAAGGTCAATCTGCTGCTCGGCCCTTATGCGACCAACATGATCGCTGCGGCGATCCCAGTGATCGCCCAGCACAATCTCACGACCATTGGGATGCTTGGTCTCGCGGCGAATAGTCAGTTTCACTACAAGGGCTACTTTTCGATGCTCACCTATGGCGAGAATCCCGCGCGCGAATTCTCGCGCGGGTTTTTCGAGCTAGCCAAGGCGCAAAACCCGCGACCGCAGAAGGTTGCTATCGTCGGAGTCGATGCTGAATTCGGCAAAACGTCGACCGATGGCGCCCGCCAGAACGCCTTGGCAGGCGGCTTCAAGATCGTCTACGATAATCGTTATCCGCCCAACATGACCGACCTGGCGCCGATCGTTCGCGCCATCAAGGCGACCAATCCCGATATCGTTTTTGCGGCTGCTTATCCACCGGACACCGTTGCTTTCGTCCGTGCCGCCAACGAGGTAGGCCTTACTCCGAGCATTATGGGCGGCACCTTTGTCGGCATGTTGGCGATGCCGTTGAAAATCATGATGGGCCCGCTGATGAACGGCTACCTCAACAATGCCGAAGTCTTCATGCCGGTGCCCACTCTGTACTTCTCAGGTACGAAGGACGTGCTCGACAAGTATCGGGAGCGAGCCAAGGGACAGGGAATCGATCCGTTCGGGTTTAATTTTGCTCCTTATGGCTTTGCGGCGGGACAAGTGCTGGCCAGCGCGGTGACCGCAACAAATAGTCTCGATCACGCCAAGCTCGCCGAATACATGCACAGCCATAGCTTTTCCACGGTCGTCGGCGAGATCGCGTTCGGGCCGGACGGCGAGTGGGTCAAGCCGCGCTCGATTGTCAGCCAATGGCAAAACCTGACCGGCAACGATGTCGGCCAACTGATCGACCCTAAAAAGTGGGTGGTCGTATGGCCGCCAGAGCACAAGACGGGGGACTTCATTTACCCCTATAGCGCGACAAAGAAATAGGCCGTGTCCGGGCTCGCGCACATTGCGCGGGCCGTTCGGTAAAATGCTTCTGGCTTTCGCTAACGTGCACCCGATGCGGGCGGCGCGACGGAGATGTTTGACGCAATCTCCAACGGGTAAAACAAGTTCAATCTCACCACCGTGCTGCGGCACCCACTTGTGCCGAGGGAAGTCGGTAAGTTGTCAGTCAATGCATTGACGACGTAACTGCCATTGGTATCGCGCAAGTTCCGGAACAAACCTTTGGCGCGCATCGATAAACCTGGCAGCGACCACATTCATTCAGAAAACACTCGCGCGATGGCTTTGGCCTGGCTGCGCTACACGTGGCCGGATGAATTTGGTAATCGGAAAATGCGCACCGTGTTTGACAGCCGTATCCAAAAGTGGATACACTTATCAAAAGCAAGAAGCGGCGCTCCATACGCCTCCAGTTCGGTTAGCGGGAGAAACGGCGTTGGATAGGCTGGTTTGGACGGGGCCTACACGTGAATTCAAGGGAGCTTCGCCTCGCCATCTGCGGGCGGCCGCGAATTTGCGTCTTGCTCTGACGAGCCCTTTTGTTCGTGATTTGCGCTCCCCTTCCCTCGAATTCTTTTGTCGCTGCTCGGATGACCGGCCGTTCGAATTGCGCGCTCGGCGCAGACCAGGCACGCGCCACCACGGCGTTAGAAATCCGAATTCTGTTCTCAATTCCGTACTGAGCCTCCCGAGCGGAGACGGCACATATCAAAGGGGGATAAGGAGATGAATAAAAAGCGTGTTTGCGTCGACGTCGGAGGCACATTTACGGACTGCCTGGTGATGGACGAGACCGGGCTATTGCAAAAATTCAAGGCGTCGACCACACCGAGCGACCCCTCGACTGGTCTCATGAATGCATTGAAAAAAGCAGCGCGGCACTATGGCGCGGACGTCAGCGAATTTCTCGGACAGATCGAAGTATTGGTGCACGGGACGACGCTTGCCACCAACATTCTCTTGACGGGGCGCGGCAGCAAGGCCGGCATGATTACTACCAAGGGTTTCCGCGACAGCATCGAAATGCGTCGCGGGATCAAGCCCGTCGATGTGTCGTTATATAACTTGTTTATTCCACCCAATCGGCCGCTGATCCCACGCTCCCGTCGGCTTGGCGTCGATGAGCGCACGCTGTTCGACGGCAGCATCATGACGCCACTCAACGAGCAGGACGTGGCGAATGCTGTGAAGAAATTCAAGGTGCAAGGAGTTGAATCGATCGCCGTTTGTTTTCTGCATTCCTATGTGAACCCGAAACATGAACGACGCGCCGCCGAGATTTGCCGTGAGGTTGCGCCGGACATCTTCGTGAGCACGTCGCACGAGACCTTGCCGGTTTGGCGCGAGTTTGAGCGTTTCAACACCACGGCAGTCGGGTCCTATGTCGGCCCAGCGGTCGCCCGCTATCTGACATCGCTTGAGAAAGTTCTGAAAGATTCCGGATTTCGCGGCACATTTCTCATGATGCTTGCCAATGGTCTGGTGCAGAATATCGCAGAATGCATTCGTCGACCGGTATTTCTACTCCATTCAGGTCCGGCGGCTGCGCCGTCGGGTGCGGTCTATCTTGGACGGCATTTGGGTGAGAAAAATCTACTTTCAGTCGATATGGGCGGAACGAGCTTCGACGTATGTGTGATCGACAACGGTGAAATTCCGACGACGATAGAACACTGGGAAAATGATCAACGGGTTGCGATCAAAATGGTCGACATCGCCAGCATCGGCGCAGGTGGCGGATCGATGGCCAAAATTGATGCGCTCGGATTGCTGCGGGTCGGACCGCAGAGTGCCGGCGCCGATCCGGGACCGGCCTGCTACGGGACAGGAACCGACGCAACGGTAACCGACGCCAACCTGATCTTGGGCTATGTCCCGGCCGACTATTTCCTCGGCGGTGAAATGAAACTCGACGAAAAGGCAGCGCGACGCGCGATGAATCCGCTCATGGAAAGGCTCCGGCTGGACGAAAAGGGCGCAGCCGAAGCAATTTTCCGCACAGTCAACGCGAATATGGCCAACAAGATCGCTGAGGTGTCGACCAAACGCGGCTACGATATCCGCAACACGATTATGATCGCCGGCGGCGGCGGCGGACCAATTCACGGCGGTTTCATCGCTGACAGCCTGGGAGTTCGTCGGGTCGTCATACCTCCTGTCGCAGCCCTGTATAGCGCGTTCGGCATGTTCGCCATGGACATCGGTCAGGACTACGCGCGATCGTTCGTCAGCCGTGCTGCAAATGCCGACATTCAAGCGCTCAACCGTGTGTATGCAGAGATGGAAGCCGAGGCTCACGCGTCATTCCGAGCGCACGGCGTCGCTGCCGCCGATGTCGTATTCAAACGCAGCGCCGATTTGAGATATGTCGGACAATTCCACGAAGTGGAGATAGATTTCACAGGCGGAAAGATCACGCGTGAATCGGCAGATGCTGCAGCGGCCGCGTTCGCGCGCAAGCACGAGGAACTCTACACGTTCGCCATGCCATGGAAGGCCGTGGAGATATTGACGCTTCGTTTAAAAGCCTCCACGCCGAATGCCCCGTTCGCATTACCGCAGGTCGAGCAAGGCGGTGCCGACCCAAAAGGCGCGCTCAAACGCCGTCGCACGTGCCGATTCAACGGACGTGATATCGATACCCCGGTTTATGACGGCGAGAAGGTGCTTGCCGGAAACGTCATTCCCGGGCCGGCCGTCATCGAAGAGACAACGACGACTGTCGTTATCCCCGTGACTTATGTGTGCTCGGTGGACAAGTACAAGAACTATATTCTCACGCGCGCCTAACGGGAGCCCGATATGAGCCAATCCAATATCGATGCAACGACGGTCGCCACCGTTTGGCATTCCATGCAGACGATCTGCAAGGAGATGCGGCACTTGGTCAAACGCACGGCGCAAAATTATCTCATCGGCCAACTGCAAGATCTGTCGGTTGGCATCTGGGGTGCGGACGGGACCACGATTGCAGTTCCGGTCGGATTACCCAACCAGTTCCTCGGCACGACGTTCGCCGTAAAGGATTTAGTCAAGACCTTCGCCGGCAATATCAATCCCGGCGACGTGTTTCTCACCAACGATCCGTATCACGGCGGCCACAACACTCATTTGCCCGACTGGGGGTATATCCGGCCGATTTTCTACAATGGCGAGTTGCTGTTTTTCACGCTCTGCCGTGGCCACCAGATGGACACCGGCGGTTCTTTCCCCGGCGGCTATTTTCCCAACGGTTACGATATCCACGCCGAAGGTCTCATCATTCCTCCGATTAAGGTCATTGATCGCGGCCGGGAGAGGAAAGACCTCGTTGATCTAATCCTCAACAATGTGCGCTTTGCGGACGGCGTGCGCGTCGACCTGCACGCCATGATCGGCGCGACCACCATGTGCGAGAAGCGAATGCTGGCGCTGCTCGACATGTACGGCAGGGATACGGTGCTCGCCTCGGTCGAAGAAATGGTGCGGCGAACGGAAATCGCCGTACGCGAGGAGATCCGCAAGATTCCCGATGGCGTCTATATTGGCGAGGCGGCGACCGATGACGATGGAACGACGCTCGACGAGCTGGTCTGGGTGCGTGCGCGCATCACGGTGCAGGGCGACGAGATGACGATCGACCTCTCCGCGAGCGATGCCCAGCGCAAAGGGTTCGTGAATTGTGTTTATGCAGTAACCTACGGCATTGCGATCGCCGCCGTGATTCTGTATTTCGACCCCGCTCTCGCCGACTACCATAATCAGGGGACGATGGAGCCGATCAAGATCATTGCGCCACCCGGTTCCGTCGTGAACTGCCAGTACCCTGCAACCGTTGGCGCCTCGCCCGTCAATGTCGGTGTCCAGATCATGGAAGCCGTCGTCGAGGCACTGTCGAAGGCAATGCCCCATCACGCCGTCGCCGCTTGGGGCAAGCATCGCGGCGATTACCTCTTTGCCACCGATCCGCGCACCGGCGAACGTTACGTTAGAACGTGCTTCGACTACGATGGCAGCGCTGGCGCGGTCTGGGGTTACGACGGCTACCAGGCGGTGAGTACGTTGACTGCAATGGGAGCCGCGCATCGCGACAATGTCGAGGAAATGGAAGGCCGGGTGCCATGGCGCGCACTCAGATGGGAGTTCGTGCCTGACTTCAGCGGTGCGGGACGCTGGCGCGGCGGTCCCGGTGTGCATTGGGAAGCCGTCAACGAAGGCACGGATGGCCAGATGGCGACTGGGAGCTCGGATGGCGACGTCGTGCAGGGTTTCGGCGCGGTCGGAGGCGAGCCTGCGCCTGTCTCTCGTACCTATCTGCGCCGTGATGGCGAGGATATCCGGGTCAAACCGCACCGGCTCGTGCCGGTGAAGACCGGGGATGTGCTGGTCAAGCATTCGTCGGGCGGCGGCGGTGTCGGTAATCCCGCCGAGCGCGACCCGGACATGGTGCGCGAGGATGTGGAGAACGAACTTGTTTCGATCACCACGGCCAAGGAGACCTACCGAGTGGTCATAGATCCCGATACCTTACAAGTGGATGAGCGAGCAACCAAGGCCTTGCGGGCGCAATGAGGCTTATCGATCAACGCGGCTGGATCCGCGGCTGCGAGTCGTACCGTCGATGGGGACCTGCGGCCACACTGGCATAATGCGAGCTATGGCCAAACAACGACCCAGACCACGCAAGGGACCGACGCTGAAAAATATCTTGCGACCGCTGGCTGGCGACAGCCACCGCCGCGCTTCGGTCGATATTCATCAGTATCTGCGCGACCGCATTCTGTCGAACGCCCTGCCACCGGAAACAATTCTGTCGCAGGTCGAGGTCGCAGATTGCCTTAAGGTCAGCCGCACGCCCGTGCGCGAGGCGCTACGGATGCTCATGGAGGAAGGCCTGGTCAAGGCCGAGCCCAATTATCGTTGCCGGGTGCTGGGTTTTGATCCGCGTGAACTGGAAGCGCTTTATGTATCGCGCATTGCCAATGAAGGAATTGCGGCTACCGTCACCGTGCAAAGCATGACCGATGAGGATGTCGAAACACTCGCAGGGCTTTTGCGCCAACTGCGCAAGGATGAGAAAGAACAGAATCTTCGCCGTTGGCTCAAGAACCATCGGGCCTTTCATCAAATTCTGTTCTGTCGGGCGAATCCGTTGCTGCAGAAGCGCATGAATGTCGATTGCCAGCGCAGTGAACGCTACGTCTACAACACCGTGCAGGCGGGGCTCACCGACTTATTTCGTCGTGCTGCCATCGAACATCAGGAAATCTATCAAGCCTGCAAGCGGCGCCAACCGGCGGTGGTTGTCACTTTGTTGACCGACCATCTTGCCGCCGCCGCAATCGATATCATGGCTGAGTTCGCTCCCAATTGGGAACCTACGACACTGCGTAATGCTGCCCGACTCATGCGCAGTGGGGCGGCGCATCTCGACGATGCGTGAACTCATCAGCACGCCCATGGATAGCTCGCAGAAGCCCTGTCCTTTCCAAAATTCATAACCGGAGAATGGTAGAGACGAACATTAAAACGGTGGCCCTTAGCGGAGCCTCACTGTTGTCTGACTCTTTCGCACCAGTACCCTCACCGAGGGAGCATGACTTCTTCAACTCGTCTCCCCAAGCAGTACACGCAGCCGCGGCCGCCGGATTTTTTCATGCCCGACAATGTGCCGCTGCCTTCTGGCATCAGCCTGACGGCGAAGACTTAGGCCTTCAGGCGCGGCAGCAGGCCCATGGCGTTGCCGCTCTCGATTGCCCGCAATTGATCGGGCGGCAGCCCGAGCCCGCGCAACGCCACAATCTGGTTGCCGGGGAAATACGGATAGTCGGTGCCGAACGTGACTTGCGTCGCCGGCACGAGCTTCATCAACGCCGCCATCGTGGGCGCGCTCGTTGCGTTGGCGGTGTCGTAATAGAGACGCCGGAACTCGGCCTCGATCCCGTCCGGCGCGAACTCCTTGAGGTTCGGCCGTGCACCGTAGAACGCATTTATGCGTCCCGCCAGCATCGGCACGGTGCCGCCGGCGTGCGAGAACAGCCACTTGATATCGCGATAACGCACGAAGCTGCCGCTGAGCAGCAGGCTTGTAACCGTGCGCGTCGTGTCGTGCGGCACCTCGATCACCGCGGGGAATGCGCCGACACTCAAATTTCCACAGCAGGCGGCGACCAGTGGATGCACGTAGACCACCGCCTTGCGGCGATTGAGTTCCTCGAACACCGGCTTGTAGGTCGGATTGCCCAGCCACTTGTCGCCGTAGTTCGTCTGCAAGCCGACGCCATCCGCCTTAAGCACGTCGAGCGCGTATTCGATCTCCTTCAGCGTGGCGTCGATGTCGAGCATCGACAGGGTCGCGAATAATCCGAAGCGGCCGGGATATTCGCGCATCATATCGGCGGCATAGTCGTTGCAGGTGCGCACCATGCGGCTCGCAGCCTCGGGGCTAGTGTTGAACCACACGCCTGGCGTCGACGCGATCGACAGGACCGCCGTCTTGATCCCGTTCTTGTCCATCTCCTCAACCGTCTTGGCGCGCGTCCACGTGACTTGAGTCGGGAAGTGCGGAAGCTTGCGCGCGTCCTCCCAATCCAGCCAAGCCTTTTGGTAGTCCGGCGGATAGAAATGGTGATGGGTGTCGATCAGATTCGACGTCGTCTGTCCCAGCGCAATGCCCCCTGGCAGCATCGCCGTCGCGCCCCAGGCGCCGACTGCCATCATGAGAAGGCGTCGTGACGGGCGGCCGAATTGGCAGCATGGGCAGTCACCTGCGTGGTGCGTGCCGTTGTCAGTTGTAAGTTCGCGCGACATATCCTGGCTCATCTGCATTTCCCCAGCTATCGATTGGCAGAATTTTCTTGCTTCTGACTCAGAAAGCTAAGGATAAGCTGTTTCAACCGCGATCGACCAACTCCAATTTTAGCCTAGAATCGGGCCTGGGTAATATCAAATCCCTGAAACTCTGACTCGTCGCGGGACGGTTGGCATTGAATTGTTGTCGTCTTGCATGGTCGTCCTCCTCTGTTACAGAGGACAGCCAGAATGTCCGGCCTGATCGAATATGCATCAGCCGCTATAAGGCTCGCTACGCCGTCATAATGTTCCGTAACCTGCCATTAGGCGAATCATCATCGCCGAATAGTGTTTTCGGTACTCACACCCATGCAACGTGTCCGCAATATGAACACGGCTTCGCACGTACGTTTCATTTCGACAGTCGCAGACAAACCAGGACAGTCGTCACCATTTCTGTCGATTGGGTTGCGATCCGGCATGTGCCTGCGACGCGCTTGGATTTTCAAGGCATTTTCAAATTTTGGGACAACCTATTGCTCAAATGCGCAACATGCGTCGCTCGGCATTGATTTTGATCAAAGTGCGGTCGGATTCTTTGTATATCGAATAAAAGACATACAACGATAAACATAAGCGCTACCCGCGCGAGGGAGGTTACGTGGCTGATCTAACTCGACGCCAGACTTTGGCGATTGCAGGGACGGCTGTTGCGACATTGGCCTTTCCTGCCGCGGCGCAATCGATAAATCCGATTAAGATAGGCTTTTGCATGGCGCTCAGTGGCGGCCTTGCGAGCGGCGGCAAGGCCGCCCTGCTCGCCTATCAAATCTGGGCCGAGGAGGTGAACTCGAAAGGTGGCCTGCTCGGACGCAAGATTGATCTCGTCTACTACGATGATCAATCGTCGCCGGCGACGGTACCAGGCATCTATTCGAAATTGCTCGATATCGACAAAGTCGACTTGGTCGTTTCGGGTTACGCGACAGTAATGACGGCTGCGGCGATGCCATCGATCATCGGGCGCCGCAAAGTCTTCCTCTCGATCGGTGCACTCGCTGTGAACGATCAGTTCAATTATGATCGTTATTTTCAGGTGTTTCCGAACGGACCAACTGCGAAATTCGAAATCTCGAAGGGGTTTTTCGAACTCGCGGCCGGCTTAAATCCGAAGCCAAAAACGGTTGCGCTCGTGGGCGCTGATGCCGAGTTCTCCATCCTCGCCCTTGAAGGCGCACGAGAAAACGCCAAGAATGCCGGCATCAAGATCGTCTACGATCAAACTTATCCGCCGAATTCCGTCGATTTTGTTTCGATCGTGCGATCGATAAAATCGACCAATCCTGACCTGCTCTTCATAGCATCATACCCACCAGATTCTGCGGGTGTGGTTCGCTCCATTTACGAGGTCGGTTTCGGCGCGCGTATGGTCGGCGGTTTCATGACCGGCTTGCAGTACGGTGCATTGAAGCAACAACTTGGTCCCAGGCTCAACGATATCGTGGCATACGACATCTATGTTCCCGAGCCGACGATGGAATTTCCGGGCGTCGAGCAGTTCTTGGTAAAGTATCGTGAGCGTGCGGCGCAGGTAGGCGTCGATCCGCTCGGCTTCTACATTCCACCCTTTGCGTATGCCGAGATGCAAATACTCGAGGCCGCCGTAAAAGCCGTCGGAGGACTCGACGACAAGGCGCTTGCCGATTACATCAGAGCCCACAGCTTCTCGACCATCGTCGGAGATATCAAATTCGGCAATCGGGGCGAATGGGCTGAACCGCGCGTTCTCCTGGTCCAGTATCGCGATATTGTCGGCAACGATATCAACCAATTTAAGCAGGCAGGTAAACAGGTCATCGTGTATCCGCCGCGTTACAAGTCAGGCGAACTGCGCGTTCCCTTTACTCCGATAAAGCATTGAGCGCAGGTGATCTGTCGTTAAAGAGTTTGGTATCGCACCGCTCGACTGAAGGAACGACCATGAACGACACGCGTCCGGTCGCCATCGTCGGCATCGGGCTTATGGGCGAGGTATTCTCTCGACGGCTGATTGATGCCGGATTTTCCGTAATCGGATACGACATTGATCCGGCGCGACGTGTTCGGCTCGATGAACTCGGCGGCAAGTCCGTCGTAGGGATCGCCGACTTAGCGCAGTCGGCGCGCTGCATCCTGATTTCGGTATTCAGCACCGATCAGGTCGAGGATGTGGTCGAGAATCATCTACTCCCGGCACTCGGCGACGGCTCAGGTAAGATTGTGATGTGCTTGAGCACCTGCGATCCCGATCGCATCGCCGCGCTCGGCGAGCGCGTGATCCGGCGCGGTATCCGCTTTCTTGACACACCGGTCTCCGGCACCAGCCAAGAGGTACGCCAAGGCGACGCCGTTGGCCTGATAGGCGGCGACGGGGCAGTGGTGGATGAGGTCAAGCCGGTGCTCGATGCGCTGTGTACCCGCTGCTTCCACATCGGGCGGATTGGCGACGGCGGACGCGCAAAGCTCGCGGTCAATCTGATCCTCGGCCTCAACCGTCTGGCGCTGGCTGAGGGCCTAGTGTTTGCCGAGCGGCTTGGTCTCGATCCCGGCAAATTCCTCGAGGTGGCGCGCGGCGCCGCCTCCTATTCTCGGGTCATGGAAAATAAAGGTCCGAAGATGGTGCGCCGCGATTTCAAGCCGGAAGCACGCGCCCGACAGACCTTGAAGGATGTTCACCTCATGCTCGACCAGGCCAAGGCAGTCGGGCAAACACTACCGCTGCTGGAAATCCATGAGCAGATTTTGACAGCCTGTGTGCGGAATGGCGACGGCGATTTCGACAATAGCGTTGTCATCGAAGAGGTGCGGCGGCGAGCAGGCAAGCCGTAAACGCCGATCGCCGCCGGACTTGTGGTCGACTCGTCGCGCAGGCCGACGATCGGCGCATCACAATCCCTGCATTCGTCCAACCGGGGTTCCCGCTACCGGCGCACGGGCGGCAAACAGCGAGCCCGACTGCGAATTCGGCGCGATTTTTACGGGGCCCGAGCTTTCCCGCAATGACGTGAGGACGAGCGTCCGCAGGTCCGGGCCGCAGAAGCACGGCATGGTCGGGGCCGGCACCGGCACGGGGTGGCTCTCAATCAGCGCGCCCCTTGACGTAAAGCGATTGAGCAGGCCGCCGAACACGCCGGCGCTCCAGTAGTGGCCCTCGGCGTCACAGGCGCCTCCGTCGGGGAAGCCGGTCTTTTCATCGAGCACGGCGATGCGGGTACGGCCGGCAATCTCTCCCGTCGCGGGGTCGAGCACCCAGCGGTCTATAGTGGGAGCCGACGAATAGGAATCGGAATGGAACAGGGTGCGTCCGTCGGGCGAGAAGGCAACGCCGTTGGATACGCCGTAGCCCGTGGCCTTGCGCTCGACCCGACCGTCCGCGGTCAGCCTGTAGAGTGACCCAACTGGCCGGCGCGGCTTTGACAAGACAATGGTACCGACCCAGAAGGCGCCGTCCGGCCCAACCTTACCGTCATTGAGACGGTTGGTGTCCGGCTCGTCGGTAAGCTTCGCGAGTTGCGTGAGCGCGCCGGTGTCTGGATCGAACACGACGAGGTCATGCCAGAGAGCGGCGATTAGGCGCCCGCTCTCGGCGAGGCCGATACTGCCCACCGGCTTTGGCATCGGCCACGTCTGC
>OBLU010002454.1_pt1 | contig 17065 bp, 12 predicted proteins | sample 1518681 | NCBI WGS metagenome assembly OBLU01 (sample SAMEA3539304, study PRJEB22396) | soil metagenome | biome: tundra; feature: field; material: soil | place: USA | collected 2010-05 | depth 0.15 m | reverse complement strand
GCACCTGGTCGAGGTAGACAGCTTCCTCCAGCGGCTCCATGAAGCGGAAGCTGAGCTTGCCGTCTTTCTCGCGAATGGCGTTACGAGCGATCTTGATGTATTCGACCGGCCGCGGAATGTCGCGCTGCCCGGGGCCGACCCAGTGTCCGACCACTCCCGCGCCAAGCATGTCGGCGACCAGTTCGTAGCGCTCGCCATTCCAAATGAACAAAGTAGGACAGGAACTGCCGCGGCGGTCGATCTCTAGAAAGTTCTGCTGCTTGTCGCCCAGGACCTGGATTTCGTCTTGCAACACGCCCGTGGGCCACGTCATGCGGACGATGTCAGCCTCTTTGGCGTCGCCGAGGCCGACCACGATGTCGGTCGAGTTCTGCCCCAGGTATCCGTTCGATCCCGCAATCTCAAACTTCTGCCGGTTGCCGCCCGCGAACACTTCTACCTTCGTCCCGATGGCGCTTTTGTTGTCGGCCAGTCCCTTGAGCGAAAGGCGCAGCCAGTGATTCTGATTGCCGCCTTCATTGCGCAACAGCACGGCAGGACCGTGATTCTGCGTGATCAGCAGATCGGTCGCGCCGTCGCCATCGTAATCGCCGGTGATGATGGCCCGCGGCTCTTTGAGTTGAATCTTGTCGAGGCCAACGTCAGCGGTGACATCCTTGAAGCCATCGGCCCCGAGATTGCGGAACAGGCGGATTTCGTACCTCGGTTCTTCGCCCTGGTGTATCGCTCTCTGGCCAACGAAAGCCAGATCGACCCAGCCGTCGTTGTCGTAGTCGAAGGCGACCACGCCCCAGCCGCGCTGCCAGTCGTACTCTGGTAGTCGAACCTGTTCGAAGGTCTTGCCTTGGTTGTTACGCCACAGGCTGATGCCGGGCATGCCAAAATGCGTGAAGGCGTAGTCCATCCAGCCATCATGGTCGAAGTCGAGCGGCGCAATGCCATAAGTCACCCCTGACTCGATTGGCAATAGTTGACGGAATTTTCCTTCTCTCCGATTTTCGAAGATAACTGGGGATTTGTGGTCGTACAGGCCTAGGGCGCCACCTCCACATGCATCTCCGGTCGTCACAATGTCTACGGCACGATCATTGTTGAAGTCGGTGCCGATCGCTGCATCAGTGGAGTTCAGGCCGTTAAGACCCGTGGTTTCGGTGACATCGGTAAACGTACCGTTTCCATTGTTGCGCCACATCATATTGTTACCTGGTGACGAGATTTTCTTATCCAAGCAAATCCCAATGCTTTCTGGGGTCAATCGAGTGGCGTAGAGATCGAGATCGCCGTCATGGTCGTAGTCGATGAACGTGAGGCCCATGATGTCCGGACCTCGCGCGGATTCCTTGGACGGCGTCGAATCGGTTTGGGTGCTAATTCCAGCTTGTTGCGTCACATCTTTAAAGGTGCCGTTCTTTTCATTGTGAAGAAGGAGAATGCGACTGCCGAGACTCACCGCAAGGTCGGTGAAGCCGTCATTGTCATAATCTCCCGCAGTGCAGGAAATCGCCGGCCCGTAAAGATCCAAACCGGCCTTCTTGGTCACGTCTTCAAACTTGCCGTTTCCGAGATTGTGGTACAACGACATCGAGCCCTGAGTTCCGTTGTCCGGTAGAAACAGGTCGATGTTTCCATCATTGTCGTAGTCCAGAAAACACGCACCTGGACCGGCGAACGACGCGCCGTCCTTGGTTGGTCGAACGGAAGGTTTCGATGTTATTCCAGCCTCCTTTGTCACATCCACAAACTGCACCTTGATCTGCGCGGGCGCTTTCAACACTGCCGAGGGCGATTCGACTGCGCGCGAGTACTGGCCCTGCTCGCCGTAAGCCAGGCTCATGGGCGCGCCGATTTTGTTTTGCGTGATGTATTGGAATTTCTTCAGGTGCTCGCGGGCGTGATCGATGTCGGCTGACTGCTGGTAGGCGCGCGACAATCCGAATTCGGCGGAGGCGTGCAGCGGGTTTAGTTGCAGCGCGTGCTGGAAAGCTTCGATCGCCTGCGGAAATTGTTTGGCCTGCACGTAGGATGCGCCCAGGAAATACCAGGTGTCGGCGTCGTTCGCATCGAGCTCGACTACGTGATGAAAGGCGTCAATCGCGACCTGCGCGTCTCCCGTATTCTTCGCGAGCAGGCCGAGGTTGTACCACGCGTTCGGATTCTTCGGATCCTGCTTGAGCGCATCTTCCAAAGCGGCTTTGGCTTCGTCGATCTTCTGCAGGTTGAGGAAGGCGATGCCTTCATTCAGGCGCGCGATCGTCAGCTTGGGATCAAGCTCCGCCGCTTGCTGAAAGGACTTGAGTCCCTTCTCGAAGAGCTGCTGATTCATGTAGGCGGCGCCCAGATTGTTCCGGCGCGCGGCCTCGGCGGGATTCGGCTTTGGCTGAGTTTGCGGGGCGGTTGCGAACAGGCCAAATGCGGCCAGGAGCATGCCGGCAAGAGCGGCTGAAATTCGGGAAGTCATTCGATTAAGATTTAACCACAGAGGGCACGGGGGAACACAGGGTAAAGCGAGATCCACTTTTGCGGCGGTGGCGAGGACAGCAGATTCCTCGTCGCATTCGCGTCTCGGAATGACAAATCTATTTTCCCGGCGCAGTGACGGGCTTGCCGTAGGGCCGGTTCGCAACTACGCCCTTCCCTTCCTCGACCGTGACAGTTTGTCCAGCATTGACGTTCGAGAGTTTGTCCACTTGGCCGCTGGGCCATTGAATTTCAACGCTGTCAGCTTTCGGTTGCGCGCCCAGGCCGAAAGTGAGCACGAGTTCACTCTGCGAAAGATAACTCGAGCCCGAGCGCAGCATCTTCCACTGTTGGTCTTTATTGTTGTCCCAGGTCACGTGCACAACCGCGCCGATGCCATCGCGGTTCGACTTTGTGCCCACCAGCTTCAGGCGCAGGCTGTGATTCGTCCCGCCCTCGTTGTGAAACAGGAAAGCCGGACCGGCGTTGGTGGTGGCGAGAACATCCAGAAAGCCGTCGTTATCGATATCGGCGTAGGCCGCGCCGCGCGCTACTCTCGGCGCGGCAAAGGCTGGCCCCATCTGCGCCGTCACTTCCTGAAACTTGCCGCCGCCCAGGTTGCGGAACAGGTGCGAGGGCTCGGCGTAGGTCACGCGCTTCTGCACGCGCTCGATGGCGTCTTCGATGTGGCCGTCGGCGACGAAAATATCCGGCCAGCCGTCGTTGTCGTAGTCGAAAAAGAAACAGCCAAAGCCGAGCGTGACCAGCGTGGCGCGGCCTACTTCGGATTGCGGAGCCTCGTCCACGAACAAGCCGTTGCCTTCGTTGTGATAGAGCGAAACCATCTGATTGGCGAAGTTGCTGATGATCACGCTGGGGTGACCGCTGCGGTCGTAATCGGCGGCGTCGACGCCCATGCCGGCGCGGGCCATGCCGTCTTCGCTGAACGCTATACCTGAGGTCACACCGCGCTCTTCGAACGTGCCGTCTTTCTTGTTCAGGTAGAGTTTGTTGGGCTGGGTGTCGTTGGCGATCAGAATGTCGGGCCAACCATCGTCGTTGTAATCGAGGATGGCGATGCCGAGGCTTTTCGAAGTGGGATCGCCGAGGCCAGCCTTTTGCGTGGCGTCTTCAAACTTGCCCCCGCCCAGGTTGTGCCACAGCCGCACCGACGTTCCCTTGTACGACTCCGGCGTGCAATAACTTTTATGAGCGCCGTCGAGCGTGCAGTAGAGGTCGGTTTGCTCGGTCCACCGCACGTAGTTCGCGACTACAAGGTCGAGTTTGCCGTCGCGGTCGTAATCTACCCAGGCGGCGCTGGTCGAGAATTCATTGGGTCCCCACATGCCGGCGGACTTGGTGACGTCGGTGAAGGTGCCATTGCCGTTGTTGTGGAAGAGATGACTCTGCCCTAACGCGGTGATGAAGAGATCGTCGAAGCCGTCATTGTCGTAGTCCCCGACCGCCACTCCCAGCCCGAACATGGGCACCGCCAACCCGGCCTTGCGCGTAACATCGGTGAAGGTTCCGTCGTGGTTGTTGTGGTATAGCTTTGGGGTTGTCGGTCCGGCGTGAGGGTGCCCAGGCCAGTCTTCGCCGTTGACCAGGAGAATGTCGGGGTAGCCATCGTTGTCGTAGTCAAGGAAAGCGCAACCGGGTCCCATGGTTTCCGGCAGCCACTTTTTGCCGAAGGCGCCGTTGTTGTGGGTGAAATGGATACCGGCTTGCGCGGTGACATCGCGGAAATGGATTTGCTGCGCGTGGCTCGTCATCGCCAGCGAAAGAACCAACAACCACGGAGACACCCTTCGACGAAGCTCAGGGCAGGCTCCGACACAGAGGAGCCTTATGGATTGCAGCGAGAACGTCCGGGTCACCTGGAGGCTCCCGAAGAAAGCGCGGCTTCATGAGGCAGCGTCGTGCCCTTTCGAACTGCCGAGGCGGCTGTCCCCACATGTTTCGATGCGAGCGCCGGCAGCGGTATCGACACATGTTCGTGCACGGCCTGCCTTTCGTTGTTGTCTTCCGGATGCAACTGGCGATACGGTCCCGTAATCGCCTGGGATGACTCGTCGGCCTTGAATCGTAAGTAGCGCGCCTGGTGCTCCTTCACCCGCTTTTCGTCACCCAGACCGCCGTAGCAAAGCATCAGGTTGTAGTGCGCCTGCAGGTCTTCGGGATCAATGGCAAACACGGATTGCAGGACCTTCACCGCATCGGCATACTTGCGCTGCAGGAAAAGAATCCGCCCCAGATCGTTGAGAGCAACGCGGTCGCGGGGATATTGGCCGAGAACGATGCGCAAGCGGGCGGCAGCACCCTCATAATTTCCGCCCGCGCGCAGCACGCGGGCATAGAAGAAGTTGGCTCGCGCTAGATTTGGAGACAAGGCCAGCGCCTTCTCGAGCACCGTGCGGGCGCGTTCCATGTCGCCTTCCTGCACGGCGGCGCGGCCGATATTCACCCAGCCGTCGGGATTGTTTGGATCCGCCTCGGTCACCTTCTGGAACGCCGCAGCCGCACCTTTCAGATCGCCCTGCAAGAACAGGCCGATTCCGTAATCGTTCCAGCGCTGCCATTCCTCTTTGCGTACGATGGTCTTCGGCTCCGGAGTTGGTGCATTGTGGGCAACCACCGGCAGCGTCACTTCATCTTCAGCGACAGTGACGATAGGCAAGTCAGGAATCTTTTCTTCCTTGGCCGAAACTCCTTTGATCGACTTGGTAAATACAAACGGCCGGTCGTCGTAATCGGGCGTTACCTCGCGGCCCGACTTCTCGTCGGGCTCGCCCACGAAAGAAAACTGCGTGCCCCACCACGAAAACTTCCGGTAGCACAAGCGCGCGTGCAGCGTGATCTTGTTGCCGGCGTTTTCAGGAATCGACATGCGGTAATGCACCGTGTCGGCCGCGCCGGGAGGGATCAGCCGCACATACACGACAGCTCGCGTGGCCCAGGCGTTACGCTTGTTGATGGGGTTACCGTGCGCGTCGATCTGCAACGAGCGGTAGAAGTGCGCGCCTTTTTCGACTGGACCTTTGCCATCGCCCTCGACCATGCCGCTCCAGAAGAGGGTCTGGTCCTTGTCGTCGGTGCCCTTCAGTTCGAGCCACGCGTCGTAGGCGTCGACCGTACCGCCGGGGAAAAAGTGTCCAACTTTCTTGGTGCGCACGACCACATCCACCCGCACAGTATCGCCGCGGCGCAGCGCCGGCTGCACGCGGTTCAACGGAGCGGTGACCGGCGCAACTTCTCCGCCCGCGCCGGGAGTGATTTTGGTTTCCGCTTCTTCGCCCACTGCGAACGTTGTGGCCAGTTCCGATTGACTCGCCGCGCCCGTCTTCATTGCGGCCTGCAGCGGCGCCTGCGCGGGGGACAGCGCAAAGATATCCACCGTGAGAGCCCCGCTCTTCAGGAATGCCTCGGTGAGTTTGAGTTGGGCAGCATCTTGATTGGCCATGGGCAGCGCGGTGTTCGCGCCGAGAAAACGATGCGAGTGGACGAACCCGTTGATGTTGCCCGCGTCCTTCGATGGCTCCATGGGCATGTGGCAATCGGCGCACTGCTGCGGCTTGGCCGGATAGTAGAACGACCGCGCACCTTGCCCGGAGACTCCGCTGGCCTGCCAGTTGTCGTACTCGTTGAAGCCGCGGAACCAACGGTAGTGATTCACCGGCACGTCGAGGTGCACCTTGTGGCAGGTGGAGCAGAACTCGGCGGTCTGCGTGCGCATGAATGGTTTTAGAAATACGCGGCGGTGCGGCTCGGGATTCAGACGGATCAGGAAATCGTGCATTGCGCGCGCCATGGGATTCTGAGTGGCGGCCAACTCGTGCAGCTTGGGATACTCCAGGTAAAAATCCCCCTGGCCCATGGTGCTCTTCACGTCGGCGATGGAGTGGCACATCATGCAGCCCAGCCCGGCCTGCGATTCCGGCCGGTGCACGATCTGCTTGATCGGAGTATCCATCAGGCCGCTGTAGAGCACGGCCGGATCGTGGCATCCGCCGCACCACTTCGAAGGCTTGGTGCCGATCGTATCCTGCATGTACTCGATCGACTTGCGGTACCACTGATTGTTGAACGAAGAGAAATGGTGCGCCGAGCTGAACCACTGGTTGTAGATATCTTCGTGGCAGCGCTTGCAGGAGTCAGACTCCATGAAGAACTTGCTGGGAATTTTCCGCTTGCCGTAGACCTGCGCGGAGCTGGGGAAGAACGAGCCCTCGGGCCCATCGCCTTCGCCGTTCATATTGTCGGGCGGCATGGCAGGATTCTGGATGCGGCCGCGCGTCTGCCAACTTTCACGAACGTAGCGCGCGCCGCAGCCGACTCCGGCGAGCACGATTAGGCAGATCGCTGTGCGAAGAACAGATGTCGCGGCATTTGAGGCTAGCCATCCACGCTGCCCCAGTCTGTCGGCGATCAGAAGGCCAACGCCGATGAGCGAGATCGCGATGTGGAAGTAAAGCCATTTCCACTCGGTGCGCGGCGTGCCGGTCTTGATGAGAATGAGTCCAAGAACCGCGCCAGCCGCGGTGAGCAACCATCCCGCGCGGCCAAACAGAGTGTCACTGCGCAGCCGGCGAAGGAGCGCTGGCACGAGCAGAATCGCAGTAACCACTCCGCCGAGCGCGTGCAGCAGGACCACACCGGCGTAGAAGATGTTCGGCTGCGGGAAGGTATAAAGGTACGCGGCTGAGATCACCAGGAATGGGAGCAGCCAGGACAAGGCCCGGCCGACGAAACCCTCGGTTGGTGAGCTTTCTCGCATGGGGAACAGTCGGACGCCTACGGCGACAGACTTCAGTCCCACAGTGACTGAAATCGCGTGCGAACCAAGTTACTCAGGCGGGCGCGACGGGGAAATAGTGCAAAAATACTATCGAAAGATCAAGGCGCTTGACGCAATCGGTGGGATATTCCAGGCGCCGCATTGTCTCTCCAGCGCGGCGGCAACGGACAGCACCTGCTCTTCTTCCCACGGCCGGCCGACGATCTGCACGCCGATCGGCAGGCCTTCAGGCGAGCGTCCGACTGGAACTACCGCAGCGGGATTGGCCAGCAGGTTGAAGAATTCCGTATAGCTCCAGGCGTCGAGATAGTTGATTGTCTTGCCTTCAACCTGCCAACTGCGCTCGCCGTGCCGGAACGCGGGGATCGCCGCCGCCGGACACAACAGGAGGGGATACTTCGCCATCTGCCCAAGAAACCGCGCGCGGAGCGTGTCACGCTGGATCCAGGCATCGAGCAGGGTCTCGCTTGTGAGCGGCGGCTCGGCCGCGGACCATTCCAGAAACTGCTTCAAGATTGGACTGAGATCCGACTCGCGGTGTTTGAACATTGGCCGCAGCAACATCCCGCCCGCGACGACGAAAAACTTCCACCACAGTTGCCGCGCTTCTTCGAGTCCTTCCGGCCGGAAACGTTCCACTTGAAATCCAGCGCCGCGCAAGGCTTCTGCCGCAGTGCGCACCGCCGCGCGGGTTGCCGCCGTGACCGGCGTGCGGCCATCGTCCTCAAAATAACCGACTCTCAGTTTCCTGGCTTCCCCTTCACTTGGCCAGTGCACTGGCACCGGCGCCGCACAAGTGTCACCGACGTCCGGCCCTTGCATCGCCTCGAACAGAACCTTCAGGTCGGCAACAGTGCGCGCCATGGGTCCGACGACGCCGATCAAAGCAAACGGCCCCGCGGATACAGGAAAATGTCCGGTCGCGGGAATTCGTCCCGGCGTCGGCTTCAGACCGCAGATGCCGCTGAAGTGGGCGGGCACGCGAATCGAACCGCCGCCGTCGCTGCCCACTCCGCCCGCGGACATGCCCGCGGCAATCGCTGCCGCTTCGCCACCGCTAGAACCGCCGGGCGTGCGCTCCAGGTCCCATGGGTTGTTGGTGCGGCCATAGAGCAGGTTATCGGTTTCCCACGCCATCAGAAGCTCGGGAGTGTTGGTCACGCCCAACACGATCGCGCCCGCATTGTTCAGACGCGCCACCAGCGGTGCGTCTTGAGCAGCCACGAATCCAGCACGCAGCCGGGTTCCGGCCTCGCAACACATTCCCGCGACTTCCAAAGAACTCTTGATGCTGACGGGAACGCCGTGCAGAGGGCCGAGCGTTTTCTTATGCATGACAGCGATCTCTGCATCATGAGCGGCCCGCCGCGCCCGTTCCGCGTCCACCTGCACGAATGCGTTTAGTCTTGGATTCAGTTTTTCGATCTGTGTAAAATGCGCCTCTACGAGTTCGACCGGAGAGATTTTCTTCTTACGGATTTGCTCGGCCAGGGAAACGGCAGGAAGGAAGTTTAGGTCGCTCACAAAGTTCTTCCTCGCACGGCGTGATCGAGCATTCGCTTTTCATCCCCGGTCAGGGCGCGGTGCTCACCCTTTGCCAGATCGCCCAACTGCAGCGGTCCAATAGCCACGCGCACCAACCGCAACACTTCGACGCCCATGGCCTCTATCATGCGGCGGATCTGGCGATTCTTGCCCTCATCGAGAACAAGTTCGAGCCAGCAGTTTTTCTGTCCCACGCGCAAGCAGCGAGACTGCTTTGCGCGCAGCACTTCCCCGTCTTTCGCTTTCACTCCCCGAACCAGCGCCTGGACAAACTCCTCATCCGCGACGGTCGCCACTTGTACATGGTAAGTCTTGTCCAAATGCGTTTCCGGCGCGGCGATGCGGGCACCCCACTCGGAATCGTTGGTCAGCAACAGCAAGCCCCCGCTGGCTTTGTCGAGGCGGCCGACAGGCGACACCCAGGGCACACTTTCTCCCGATGAATTCTTCTTCCCAGCGGGAGGCTTCGCGTTCAGCAGTTCGTATACCGTCTCCCGGCCCTTCTCGTCTGATGCCGTCGTCACCACGCCGCGAGGCTTGTTCAGCATGAAGTAGATTTTTTCTTGCGGCTCAACTATCTTCCCGTCCACCGCAATCGGATCATGGTTCCCGGAAACTGGCGTCTCCGGATCGCGCCGCACCTTCCCGTTCAGGCCGACACGCCCGGCGCGAATCAACTCTGCCGCTCGCGACCGCGAACAGTAACCCAGCTTCGACAAAGCGCGCGCCAGACCGATCCGCTTTGAAATTGCTTTCTGTGTGTGCTTCCCGGCCACGGCTTTCATGCTACTGCGAGAAAGCGGCAAAAACCATGCATGCGGTAAAGAACCTGGCGGGAGCGATGGGAAAAATGCCAGCGCAGTTTAGCGGCGGACTATCCAAAACGCCCCAGCAGCTATCCAAACGGATGGAGGCCACGAAGACGATGCACCCTCCGTACTGTTGATTCCACTGAGGTTTAGAGAAGGCGGCCTTGTTTTTTGCACAGTCATCTCGCGGCCTTCTGATTGCTAAAAGCCACCGCGTGCAACGTTGCACCGGAGGTAAGAACCGATGACCAACCGCCCACTCACCATTTCCATCAAAGAAATCGCGAGGGCCGTAGACAAGGCAGTCAAGATCGCGAGTGAAAAACACGACGTAAAATTTGCGGAGCAGTTCACGATTAACCCAGGACTCATCATGGGACGCTGGCTGCTCCAGGATATCAAAGTGTCGCTAGCGGAACAGATCGCAACCGAGATAGCCCAGAATGCCGAGGCTGCTCTCGTCGTCGGCGTCGATGCCAAAGCCGCTGCACGTCCGCCGTTAAACGCTGTTGTGCTGGGGACAGGCGGCCATGTGATTTGTGGTTTTTGGCCTGGCCCGGAGTGGAGCGTGAAGGAATAGCCACGCGAGCCGGACGGCTCTACGTCAATAAGGACCCTTGCGTCGGGCTTCGCGCCTTGCGGAGGGCGGACATGGAAACATACCCATGACTCACGGAACAACTGCGTGCGGGAACGCTGCTGCGGTACCGGATCGGCGATTGATGTGTCCGAGTGCTCAGCCGGATATGGCGGGGAGCCGCGTCCTGGGCGTGGTTGGCGGCTCCGCCGAGGCTCCCGTCGTTTCTTATCTCAACGAAGTGCTCGCGGTCACGGATGACCTGCTGGCTCTCGCCGGCACCGTGAAACCGACGGAGGTCTTCCGCTTCAGCGCACCTTGCGAAGAGCGAGCCTGCCGTCATTTCGATGGCTCGCGTTGCCAGCTGGCGACCCGCATCGTCCAAATCCTGCCGGCCGTCGCCGAGGCTCTGCCCGCTTGCCTCATCCGGCCAGAATGCCGTTGGTATCAGCAGGAGGGCAAAGCCGCCTGCCAGCGCTGCCCGCAGATCGTCACGCAGATCTACGAACCGAGTGACGACATGCGCAAAGCGGCAGCCGGTTAGCGGCGCGTATGGTTCGCAGGATGAAGCATTCGCGCGCTCGGATCTATCTTGTGTCTACCCGTCTTTGTCCGCGGCCGTCCCTCTTGATATAGTAGTGCTCCGAAAGAGGACCCTCATCCGGATGCGGCCGAGATTCCTCTTCAAAGGAACAAGTTGATGGCGCACCAACATCCCCCCCGCTTTCTGAAGATCGTGGACGACGCCAAGGCGCGCGTGCGCGAAACCACCGTCGAGGAAGTGAAAAGCAAGATGGATCGCGGCGGAAAGTTCATCCTGGTGGATGTGCGCGAAGAGAGCGAATTCGCCAAGGACCATCTGCCGGGCGCGATTCACCTGGGCAAAGGCATCATCGAGCGCGACATCGAGGCCCGCGTGCCCGATCTCAATGCGGAGATTGTGCTTTACTGCGGCGGCGGATTCCGTTCCGCGCTGGCGGCCGACAATCTGCAGAAGATGGGTTACGCCAACGTGATTTCGATGGACGGCGGCATCCGCGACTGGCGGGAGAAGGGATATCCGCTGAGCAAGGGGTGAAGACGGGCTTCGGGCTTCGGCTTCCCGAGCGCGCTTCCAGAGTTGAGGGTCCGCAAGCCGAAGCCCGAAAGCCGGAGCCCGAAGCCCGTTTTCATGCCACGTGCAGTTTTTTCTGCATCTCTTCCAGCGTCACTCCTTTGGTTTCCGGGTAAACGAAGAGCACCACGAAGAATTGCAGCACCATCATGGCGGAAAAGAACATGAACGGGATGGACTTCGACCACGCCGCCAGCGTGGGGAAAGCAAACGAAATCGCGGCGTTCATCAACCAGTGCGACAGACTCCCCAGGCTTTGCCCCTTGGCGCGCACGCGATTGGGAAAAACTTCGCTGAGATAGACCCAGATCACCGCTCCCTGAGAGAACGCAAAGCTGGCGATGAAACCCACGAGCAGCCACAACAGCAGCTCGTGGTGCTTGTTGGCGGAGAAAATCGCCGCCACGCCCCCCAGGCACGCCGCCATTCCCACGGCCCCGATCAGAAGCAGCTTCCTGCGGCCGACTTTGTCGATGATCGACATGGCGATTATGGTGAAGATCAGATTGGTGAAGCCGACCGTCACCGCCTGCAGGTCGCCCGATACCTTACTGAAGCCCGCAAAGGCAAAAATGTCGTTCAGGTAATAGAGAATCGCATTGATGCCCGAGAGCTGGTTAAACATGCCGATGGTGATGGCAAGAAAGATGGGGAGGCGGTATTTTCTGGAAAACAGCGGCTCGTCGGCGTGACCGTGTTCCGCGTCGATGGAGTCGACAATATCCTGCAAGTCTTTCTCGTAGTTCTGTTCTCCAGTAAGCCGCAGAACTTCGCGGGCCTCATCGACGCGCCGCTTCTTTACCAGCCAGCGCGGGCTGCGCGGGATTGCGAACAGCAGCAGGCAGAACAGCGCCGCGGGAAATGCCGCAACTCCCAACTTCCAGCGCCACTCTGCATCGACGGTGAAATGCTGAGTTCCCACCAGAAAGTTCGACAAGTAAGCGAGCAGGATGCCCGAGACTATGTTCAACTGGAAAACTCCTACCAGGCGTCCACGCCAGTTCGCGGGCGCAATCTCCGCGATGTACATGGGGCCAAGCACGGAGGAGCCGCCGATGCCGAGGCCACCGATGAAGCGGAAGAAAACCAGAGCCGGCCAGTTCCATGCGAAAGCACAGCCCAGCGCGGAAACGATGTACAGCGCGGCCATCACGCGCAGGCTGTCGCGGCGTCCATATTTGTCGCCGGGGATGCCGGCGAACATCGCGCCCAGAATTGTACCGATCAGCGCCGCGGAAACGGTGATGCCCAGCAGGTCGGGAGTGAGGTGGTAGACCTGCGTGAGATTGCTGGTGGTGCCGGAGATGACCGCAGTATCGAAGCCGAACAGCAGGCCTCCGAGCGCGGCCACCACGGTGCTCTTCAGCAAGTAGGAGTTCGGCTTCATTCGGCTCATCCTTCGCTGCGTTGGACTTGACGTAGACGCGGAACCCCATAGGAACTCAGCGTCTTGGCAAAGGCGGAAGCGCCATTTTCTGTTTAATTCCCGCGCCCTCGGTTACGGTGTAAATAAAATCCGCCGTCACGTCCCGCAGAACTTCGGTTTCGCCGTTCGGCCAGCGAATACTTACTTCACTCATCTTGTCGTTTGTACCTAACCCAAAATGCAACCGCAAATCGTTCTGAGAAAGATAGCTCGCCCCGCCCCGCACTTCGCTGAACTGCACCAGCGTGCCCGCCTTCACCGTGACTCGCGCTCCAATCGCGGCTTTGTTGCTTTTCATTCCCACCAGCTTGAACAACACGCGATGATTCGGGCTGTCGTTGTGATTCAGCAGGAGCGATGGCGGTTCGCCCACGTTCAGCACCACAATGTCGACATTGCCATCGTTGTTGATGTCTCCAAACGCCGCGCCCCGCCGCGATTCTGGGGGCATACTCGCCAGCGCCTGCGAAACATCCTCAAAGGTTCCGTCACGACGATTGCGGAAGAGCAGCATCGGCTGCCGGTAGGGCGTGCCGCCGGGGATCGCATCCACCTGGGGATAGACGTGCCCATTCGCCACGAACAGGTCCAGCCAGCCGTCGTTATCCATATCGAAGAAGGCCGTGCCCCAACTCACGAAGGGATAGGTGGGCTTCATCAGCCTGGCCCGCACGCTGACGTCGGCGAAGTTGTCTTTCCCGAGGTTGTGATACAAGGTCGAGCCTTGCTCCACAAAGTTGGTCACCATCATCGACAAGCGGCCTTCGTGAAGATAGTCGCCCCAGTCCACGCCCATCGAACCCTGTTGCATGCCGTCGCCACTCAGCGCGACTCCAGCCAGCAATCCCACATCCTCAAACGTTCCGTCATGCTTGTTGCGATACAGGAAATTCGGTCCGGCATCGTTCGCCACATAAAGATCGGGCCAGCCGTCGTTGTCGTAGTCGCCCCAGGTCGCGCCCAAGCCATAGTAGTGATGCGGATCGTCCACGCCCGCCTTCTTCGAAACTTCCTCGAACGTGCCGTCACCCTTATTATGAAACAGCAAATCGGATTCGCCGGGCAGCCCCCACGGACCGCACTGCACCAGCACTCCCTTGAAGCGGCAGAATCGCGGATCGTTGCCGAACTGCGGCAAATTGTCGATGTCCACGTGGACATAACGCGAGACAAAAAGATCCACCCGGCCGTCGCGATCATAATCGGCCCAGGCCGCTCCTGTGCTGAATCCGCCCGCGCCCACGCCGGCCTTGTCGGTCACATCTTCAAACTTGCAGTTGCCCAGATTGTGATAGAGCGCGTTCCCGCCGTAGCCGGTGACGTAAATATCCTGCAGGCCGTCGTTGTCGTAGTCAGCCACGGCCACGCCCATGCCCCAGCCCTTGCGTGTGAGGCCCGCGGACTTGGTGATGTCGGTGAACTTGAGGTCGTTATTGTTAGGATCGGTATCCTGATGATAGAGCGTAATCATCAAGTCGCCGCCCTGTTTGTAGCGCTGGACTGTAGAGCCGTTGACGGTGATGATGTCGAGCTTGCCGTCGTTGTCGCAGTCGATCAGCCCCACGCCGCCGCTCATGGATTCGACGATGTATTTCTTATCGGGAGAAGAAATATGCGGGACGGTCAGTCCTGCCTTCTGGGCGATGTCTTCGAACTGCGGGATGGATGCTGCTGGGCTGAGCTCTTGCGCTTTCTGCAACGGTGAAGTCCCCGGAGGCTGGGCAGGAGAAGACTGTGCAAGCAGCAGCGTGGTTAGCAGCAATCCCGTCCACACGGAAAGCGTCCACACGGAAAGCAAGGCTCGCATAGGCAGGGGATCGATTATACAGGGCGGCCTCCAGACTGACGGGACCTGCGAGACGATCGAAGCACAAAACAAAACGCCCCAGACTCAGTTTTGAGTCGTGGGACGTATGTTGATCAGCCCTCCCCCAAGTGCTGCTCAAGAAGAAGACTATCCCAGTGCAACAAACACGTATATGGCCCTGGTGTGCCATGGCCTGGCACGAAAGAGTAGTCTTGCCGTGCGCGCCTAAATCCCCCGATTCCAGCGCCTTACGCGATCACGGGAATGTTGCCGGCTCCGACCGTGCCGAACACGCGCCGGTAGCGCTCGATTTCCGAGGGCAGGCCGAGCGCCTTCGCGTAGTTATCGGAGAGCTTCACAGCCGGCCGGCCTTCGACACTGGACACCTTGCTGATCAAGCTGATCGGGTCAAACCCGCCATTGCCGCTGGGATCGCAGCCGCGGAAATCGTTGGTCAGGAAAGTGCCCCAACCGGCACTGAAGCGAATGCGGCGGCCCGGGGTCCACTTTCGTCCATCGTGGAAGTCGGCGGCGCTGCAGAAATCCCTGGCGGTTGTTCCGCTGCCAAGCGTTCCACCAAAATAAGCGTGCAGGCCGAGGATGTCGTCGACGTCGAGGGCATCGGAGGCGATGACCAGCTTTTCATGTGGATCCCGGCCGCGGGCCTTCAGCCATTCGATATATTCATCCCCGGCTATATAAGGATCTTTGCTGTCAACGCGCTGACCCGTCCAATCGGCGGCCCAATCCGGCGCACCCTCGAGGAATTGTGTGGTTCCAAAAGTGTCGGGCAGCATGATGCGGAGCGCGCCTTCGTAAGTTTTCTGCCACATCTCGAGGACGTGGTACTGAGAAGCCTTCAAGGCCTGGTCATCCGGCGCCAGTGCGGCGAGGACCATGGGGATCTCATGCGCATTGGTTCCAATCGCTTCAAGGTCGTGCTTGTGGGCGAGGAAGGCGTTCGAGGTTCCGGTGAAGCCGCTGCCGAGATTCGCCGCCATGGCGTCCACAACGTATTCCTGCCAGAGGAAGCTGTGGCGGCGCCGGGTTCCGAAGTCCGCCACGCTCAGATTGGGAACGCCGCGCAGCCGCTCGATCTTGCTCCACAGCTTGGTCTTCGCCCTGGCGTACAGGATGTCAAGACCGAACTGGCTCAGCTTTTTCAGATTGGCCCGGGTCCGCAGCTCACTGATGATGGAGAGCGAATAGAGTTCCCACATGGTGGTATCGATCCACAAGCCGTCGAAGGAGAGATGAAAGCGGCCGTCCTTGACCGACAGCTCGTAGTCCGACAATCTGAAATCCCGTTCCAACCATTCCAGGAAGGCGGGCTCAAAGATTCCGCGGCGGCCATAGAACGTGTTGCCGGCCAGCCAGACCAGTTCGGACCTGCGAAAGCGGAGGTTGCGAGCGTGATCCAACTGCGCGATGAGCTCTTCATGGGCGAAGGTATCTACAGGGCCACTGGAAGAGCGGTTCAACACAGAGAACGACACCCGAGTCTTCGGGTAATGCTTCCAGATAAACTGCAGCATCAGCAGCTTGTAGAAATCGGTATCGAGCAAAGATCTGATAACCGGATCGAGTTCCCAGTTGTGATTGTGGGCCCGCTCCGCGAAGTTCACGATCATGGACTACTATCCTCTTCTGCCGTCACAACAAAAGCAACTCTAGGGCATTTTTCGCAGGCAACTTTCTTTATGCGAACTCGAACTCCAGGTCGCTCTCGAAGAAAAGCGCGAGGCGCTCGGCTTCCCGCTCAATCTCTGCGCGTGCCGTCCGGGAGAGCTTGCCGAATGGCTCGATTCCTACAAGGAGCTTCTTGTTTTGCAGTTTGTGAGACCAGACCCCTGCAATCGCGCCATCGATAAGCACGACGGGGGAGATCCAGCCCTGGTTGCGGCAGACGAGTTTGTAGTGCTTCGCGCTCAGCAAGTGGTCCTTTTCTCGATGGGCGAGCAGATAAGAATCGAAGCTCGGCAACAGGCGAATCGAGGTTTTTCCTGCCCACGTGCTGTTTAGAACGGCGACATCCTCGCGCAGCAAAAGACAATTCTTCTTGTCGCCTGGAATCTCCGCTAGTTCGGGTTCGAGGAGCGAGCGAAGTGGCTTCACCTCTTGCATGGGGATGCCCGACCAGTGGGAAAAGTCAGTCAGGGTTGCCGGGCCATAGGCGCGCAAATACTTGCGGAAGAGAGCCCACTGCGCTTCTGTTTCCGAGATCAGTTTCGGCTTCCGTTTGGGCAGCCAGCGGTCCACGCGGATGAAACTAACTTCCTTGCTTTCGCCCGGGCCGTAACAAATCAGGCCTTCCGCCACTGGCACGCGCACGATGCTCCAGACGTTTTCCATCCAGGCGCGCACGCGCTGGCTTCGTGATGGAGTTCTCGGCATTCGCCACCAATTATGCGCCCGGCCTTGAAAACGTCCAGGGATTGCAGATGATGGTGAGCGCGGTAGGAATCGAACCTACAACCTACTGATTAAGAGTCAGTTGCTCTGCCAATTGAGCTACGCGCCCACGGTGGGGAATCT
>OBLU010002451.1_pt1 | contig 17079 bp, 16 predicted proteins | sample 1518681 | NCBI WGS metagenome assembly OBLU01 (sample SAMEA3539304, study PRJEB22396) | soil metagenome | biome: tundra; feature: field; material: soil | place: USA | collected 2010-05 | depth 0.15 m | reverse complement strand
CGCCGGTCACGCGGATGAGCCCCACCCGGGTCGCGGTCTTCGGCGGCACCTTCGACCCCTTCCACCTCGGTCACCTCGCGGTCGCCGAGCAGGCGAGGGAGGGCGTCCTGGCTGATGAGGTCTGGGTGGTGCCGGCCGGCGTTCCGCCCCACCGCGGCCCGGTCATCACCGGCGCCGCCGACCGCCTGGCGATGTGCAGAGCTGCGATCGAGGGACGCCCCCGCATCGCCGCCCTCGACCTGGAGCTGCGGCGCCCCGGCCCCTCCTACACCCTCGACACCATGCGCGACCTGGGATCCGGGCATGCGGGTACCCAGCTCTGGGTGGTCCTCGGTGCCGACGCCGCCCGGCAGACGTCCGGCTGGCATGGAGCCGCCGAGCTGTTGGGCAGCTACCACTTTGTCCTGGTCAACCGCGCCGGGGAGGCTCCGATCCGCCATGCGGAGGCGATCGCCCTCGGCTTCCTGCCCGGGCTCACCCGGGTGGTGGGCATCGACTCCCCGGACATCTCCGGTACCGAGATCCGTCGCCGTGTTTCGGTCGGGGAGACGCTGGACGGCCTGGTCAGCCCCGCCGTCGCCGTCATCATCGAGGAGCGGGGCCTCTATCGCTGAGCCGGCCAGGTACCCGACGCGCTCCGGTCGCTCCGGCCCGGCCCGAGGGCGGCCGGTCCGCGCCCGCACCGATGTCATAATCGTTTGCGGATGACGTCCGAAGAGTTGGTGGAGGCGATCAGCTCCGCCGCCGCCGACAAGAAGGCGCGCGAGGTCGTGAGCATCGACCTCCGGGGCAAGACCACCATCGCGGACTTCTTCGTGGTCTGCGAGGGCGACACGGACCGGCAGGTTAGAGCCATTGTTGACAATATCGAGGAGGCCTGCCGGGCGCTCGGGGCGCGGCCGCTGCACATCGCCGGGATGCGCGATGCCTCCTGGGCGTGCGTCGACTTCGACTCGGTGATTGCTCACGTCTTCCTCCCGGGCGAACGGGTCTTCTATGACCTGGAGGGGCTCTGGAGCACGCCCCGGGCCGAGGTCGGCTGAGGCGGCTGCCGCTCATTTCCGCCCAGCTCGGCGTCAGGTCCGCTGCTCAGTCGGTCGCGCACGTCAGTGCGCTCCCTCCCTGCACTGCTCCCTTCCTTGATCTGGTCGGCCTGAGCGGCGTCCGGATGCCGCTCATTTCCGCCCAGCTCGACGTCGGGGCTGGCGTTCATCCTGAGGAGAGGGTCGGTCCCGGGTTGGCCAGGAACTGGCCGAAGTTGATCACCGCCAGCAGCATGGCCACCGCGCCCACGGCGATCACGCCGATCAGCACCCCCTTCTGCCACGGCTTGAGGTCCTGACCGCCGATCGCCTGCACCGGCGGGATGACCAGGCCGATCAGGGCTCCGGCCGCGAACCCACCCAGGTGAGCGTAGTTGTTGATGTAGCTCGAGAAGGTGAACCCGATCACGACGGTCATCACCAGGGAGATGAGCACCCACTGGCGCAGGGTGTGGGTCAGCCCCGCCGGGACGTTCCTGCCCTGGACCCGGCCCAGGACCAGGATCAGGCCCAGCAGGCCCATCAGCCCGCCGGAGGCGCCGACGAACACGAAGCTGGAGCCGGGCAGGCCGAGGCCATAGGCCACCGCGCTCACCCCGCTGGCGGCGAAGGCGGCCCCGACGAAGGTGGCCAGCATGGTGATCCGTCCGTACATCGGCTCGACGATGCGGCCCAGGATGATCGTGGAGTAGCAGTTGACCAGCACGTGGAGGGAGAGGTACGAGCTGATCCCCGCGCCGCTTCCGAAGAACCCAGGAACATGGAGGAAGCCGGTGCTCAGGTACCGCCACCAGTCGCCGCCGCCCGGGTATTGCAGATCGATTCCCCCCACGCCGAGATACCCGTTCGCCCACTGATTGGCGACGGTGTTCTCGATCAGGAAGATCACCACGAAGGTCACCACCAGGGCGTAGGTGAGCCGCGGTGTGGAGGCTAGGGCCCGCCGGGCCGGGGCCACGTAGCCGCTGTGGACCGTCTCGCGCTCGGCGAGGTCGACGGCCGCAAGCGTGGGTGGCTCGGCCCCGTCCCGGAGCGCCCGCGCCGCCGCCCGGATCTCACCCACGCCGGGAAGGCCGGGTGGCGGCGGGAGCAGGGCGCCGGCATCGCCGGCCCCGGGGTCGGCCCACACCACCCCGAGATGGACCGCCGGGTGGGCCGGCGGTGGGAGCTCGGCGGTGAGGGGGGAGAGGGCGACCAGCAGGATGTCGCAGCGGGCCGCCGGCTGCGTCCTCAGGCGGGCGTCGCCCCACCGCAGCGCGGCGCCGATCCGGCGGTGGAGGTCCTCGACCTGCGCGGCCGGGTCGTCCGGCGGCTGGAAGAAACCGACCAGCGCTGAGCGCGCACCGGTCCACGCCACGGTCACCAGCGCGTAATCGGAGCCCAGCTCACCGAGCCGGCTGTCCCGGGGATCGGCGAGGCGGAGGCGGTACCTGGTCACCAGCCCCAGGGCGACGACCCGTGCCAGCGCCGGGGGCTGGGGGGGCAGCCCTCCCTCGTCAGACCAGGTGTTCTCCGTCACCGGGCCAGTCTATCGGCGTGAAGGGGGGAGGCCGACCGGCGGAGGTGAGCGGACCGCCCCGCAGGCCCGGGGGCCGTTCGCGCTATTGTCCACCGGCGATGAGCCGCCGCCCCTCGTTGCCGCCGGTCCTGCCGTGAGCTCGGACCAGCACCTCAGCCTCGGTGCCCTCTACCGCGAGATGCGTGCCGGTCTCGGCGACGCCGGGCGGGTGCGGGTGACCGTGGAGTTTCAGGAGCGTACGCTGGCGGCGGCGGCCGGCGAGCAGGGTGCCGCGGAGCCCCTCAACCTCGTCCTGGAAACGTTTGTCGAGTACGAGGATCGGGTGCTCGACCGCGCTCAGGTTGCCCTGCACGGAACCGGCCAGCCGCAGCGTTTCCTGGTGGCGCGCCACGGTTCCGCCTACGCGTACAGCCTCGACGGGGGCGAGCGCTGGGGTCGCCTGGCCGCCCATCCGCGGATCTTCGACCTGGAGGAGTTCGAGGCTGAGCTGGGGCAGATCGTGGTCGAGGACGCGACCTATGACGTGCTCGACGGCAGCCGCGATCTCCAGGGACCGGCAGGATCGGAGCCGGTCGCGGGTACCGGCGACGCGCCGGCGCCGGAGCGGTTCGTCGATGCGCTCGACGTCAGCATGGAGCGCGAGGCCTTCCTCAGGCTGCTCCGGGTCTTCTCGGCGGACGTCGACGACGATCCGGACGCGCCGGCGCTCAAGGCCTTCTCGGTGAGCCTGCAGGCGGCCGACGACGTCTCGCTGCAGTACTGGTGGTCACTGAGCGACAGCCTCTCCGAGGCCGACGATGTCCCCCTCAAGATCCGGTGCAGCGTCTCGATCCGGGTCGCCGCCCTGGGAACGGAGGAGACCGATGCTGTCCGCCTCGATCAGGCCCTGCCGGACGTCGCCGACCTCGACGGCGTGTGGGCGATCCTTCGCCACGGCGGCCCCGGCGGAGCGGAGGACGAGCCAGGGCCGGACGGTCGCTAGGTCCCCGAGGACGGCGAGGGGCTTGGTGAGGGCACCGGCGTGGGCGACGGGGTCTGATAAGGCTGGGAGAAGGGGGTGTCCGAGGCCGTGGGGCGCCCGATGCACCCTGGGTTGCAGATCGGGCCGCCGTCGCCCATCGCGCTGGCCGGACCGGTGCCGGGGAGGTAGTACGCGCCGGCCGCCTCGTACACGTCGGAGGGCTGCTGGTACCAGATCGCCGGGGTATTCGCGGTCACGCCCTCCATGAATGTCTGCCAGATCGGCGCCGCCCCGGTCACACCGCTGGTGACATTAGAGAGCCCGTACTTGGCGCTCTCGCCCTGGGGGTCGCCCACCCACACCGCGGTGAGGACGGTCGGCGTCCAACCCACCGTCCAGTTGTCGAAGTTGTCGTACCCGGAGCCGCTGGTGCCGGTCTTGGCGCTGACCTGGCGATCCGGCAGGCTGAGCCTCTGGTAGCTGCCGAACGCCGCCAGGCGGTAGGTGGCCTTGCTGAGCGTCTCGTCCATGATGTAGGCGACGTTCTCCGGGACCACCCGCTGGGCGTTGGCGGCGGCGTTGTAGGTCCAGACCGGCGTGCCGCTCGCCGCATCGGTGATCTTCGTGACCGGCGCCGGGGAATGGTGGACGCCGAGGTCGGCGATGGTGGCGGCGCCGTCGGCGAGGTCCAGCGGGCTGATCGGCTTCGTCCCCAGGGTGAAGGAGTACGTGGTGGAGTCCGGGAAGTTCGTCCCCTGAAGCAGGCTGACCCCCGCGTCGACGGCCAGGTTGGCGATGGGAAGCACGCCCAGCGCGTACTCGGTCCTGACCGCCGGCAGGTTCAGCGAGTTGCCCAAGCAGTACTCCATCTCGCAGAAGCCGTAACCGGCGGATAAGCCCTCATAGTCCTTGGGCGTCCACCCGTTGATGGTCATCGTCTCGTCCGAGATCTGCGTCGTCATGGTGTACTGCCGTGAGGCGATCGCGTCCGTGTACGTGAAGAGCTTCATGGTGGAGCCCGGCTGGCGCTCCCCGATCGCCAGGTTGTCCTGGCCGTAGACCGTGCTGCTGTAGTTGGCGCTGCCGGTCATGGCCAGCACCGCCCCTGTCTGCGGGTCGAGGCTCACCAGCGCTCCGTCACCATAGGCCCCGCCCTGCACGAACCAGCCCGGGTTGGAGGTGATCACGCTGTGCACCGTCGCATCGCCCAGCGCCTGGTCCTGGAGGTTGAGCGTCGTGTAGATGTCGTAGCCGCCGGGGTCCTTGAACCCGTCTCCATTGAAGAGGCTGGGGAGGTAGTAGCCGGTGAGGTAGTTGAGGAAGCTGGAGGTGTTGGCCCCGTCGATGGTGGTCGGGGGGAGGTACTCCCTCCACGTGTAGTACTTGAGCGGCTCGGCCGACGCCGCGTTGGCCTGGGCCTGGGTGATGCTCCCCGTCGTCACCATCGCCTGCAGCACCGTGCCCTGGCGCTGCTTGGCGCCCCCCGGGTTGAGGTTGGGGTCGAACTCCGACGGGGCCTGAGGCAGGCCGGCGAGCATCGCCGACTGGGCGAGGTTCAGGGCGCTCGCGGGTTCGTGGAAGTACAGCTCCGCCGCGGTCTGGATCCCGTACGCCTCGTTGCCATAGTAGATCCGGTTCAGATACATCTCCAGGATCTGGCTCTTCGAGAAGTCTTGGACCAGCTGGGCCCCGAGGATGATCTCCTTGATCTTGTACCCGAGGCTGCCGTTGTCCTGCAGGAAGCTGATCTTGGCGAGCTGCTCGGGGATGGTGGAGGCGCCGCCCGCGTTGGTGTGGCGCAGGTAGCCCACGCCGGCCTCCGCGATCCGGCCCAGGTCCAGGGAGCTCTCCGTCCAGAAGTGGCGGTCCTCGATGTCGACAGTCGCCTCCAGGAGGTAGTTCGAGATGTGGTCGTAGGAGGCGTGGAGGTGGAAGTAGCCGGACGGGTGGATGACGTCGATGAGGGTGCCGTTCGACGCGTAGACGTTGGTGTCGACGGGGTCCTCCATCGAGGCCACGGTCGCCGCCTCGGGGACCTGCCCCAGGTAGATGTTGTACCCGGCGTCGACGGTGACCGCGGCGCCCGCCGCGATGCTGGAGAAGAGGGCCAGGAAGAGCAGGGAGGTGCGCAGGAGCGGCCGCCCGCGCCGCGGTGCCTTCCGCTTCCTGCCCACCAGGAGGTCGCGCCGGTTGCGGCGCCGCGCGGCCGGCGGGACCGCCTCGGCCCCGTTCCGAGCGGCGCCACCACCGGCTCCCGCGCCGTTCGAGCCGTTGTGGGACCGGACGGTGCCGGCCCGCACCCTGCGGGTGCGGGGGTTGTCGGGGGGAGTGGTGGGCACGGTGCTGATGAAGCTCCGATCAGGTGGCGCGGGGCGGGGCTGAGGGCGCGCCCAGGGGGAACGGACCCGAGGCCGGAAAGGTTACGCCCCGTTGAGGATGACGGCGACGCTGTAGAGCCCGAGGACCGCGGCGACGATCGCGGCGCCGATCCAGAGAGGGCCGTTGCCCTCCTCGATCCAGAAAGGGCCGGCACGCCGCCGGTCTCGGGCGCCCTCGTCCAGGGGGATGGTGGGCATGCTCGCACCCTATCACGACGGTCCCGTCACGGAGCCGTCACTTCCTGCGCCTCCCAGCTCCCCCCGGCGGCGTCCCAGGGCGCGGAACGCGAGATCTCGGACGCAGGAGTGTGGCAGGTTTATGACAAGTCCCCGGCCGGGAGGGGGCTCGCGAATCTGGCGATGACACAATCGCCCGAGACATGGCTGTCCAAGCGCTACCCGTCGCCCCGGCACCGATCGCACTCCCTCCGATGCCCCGCAGCGCGGAGGAGACGGGCCTCCCCTTCAGCTTTGTGTGCGATCTGGTCCTGAAGGTTCTGTACTTCAACGGCAGCATGCTGGGCGGTGACATCGCCCGGCACGTCTGCATGCCGTTCCCCTTCGTCGAGACCACCCTCAAGTTCCTCGCTGACGAGGGGTACTGCGCGTCGGCGGGGGTCAGGGCCGCCGTGCTTGCCGACGACGAATCGATCAATGCCGGCATGCAGTTCACGATCACCACCACGGGTCGCCAGCGCGCCCGGGAGCTCCTCGAGATCAACCAGTACGCCGGCCCGGCGCCGGTGCCGATCGCCGACTACAACGCCATGGCCGCCCGCCAGGCCGACGTGGGAATCGCCGTCAACCGGGCGCGCCTCCAAGAGGTCTTCTCCCACCTGGTGCTCAACCAGCGCGTGCTCGACCACCTCGGCCCGGCCCTCTCGGCCCGCCACGCCTGCTTCCTCTACGGCCCCTCGGGCAACGGCAAGACGAGCATCGCCGACGCCAGCGCACGGGTGATGGGCCCGCCCGTCTTCATCCCCCGCGCGCTCTACGTGCACGGCGAGGTGATCCGCTTCTACGACCCCATCTACCACACCCCGATCGACCGCCCGCTGCCCCCCCACGACACGCGCTGGCAGCTCGCCGAGAGGCCGGCGGTCAAGGCGGGCGGTGAGCTGACCCCGCGCATGCTGGAGCTGGGCTTCGACGCCGCCCTCGGCTTCTACGAGGCCTCCCTCCAACTCAAGGCGAACGGCGGCCTGCTCCTCGTCGACGACTTCGGCCGCCAGCAGAAGATGTCGCCGCGCGACCTCCTCAACCGGCTCATCGTCCCCCTGGAGAACGGGGTCGACTACGTCAACATCGCCCGGGCCGGCACCAGCGTCGCGGTGCCCTTCACCTGCCTGCTGATGCTCAGCACAAACCTCGAACCCCACAACCTGATGGACGAGGCCTTCCTGCGCCGGGTCCGCTACAAGGTGCACGTTCCCGATCCCAACGCGGAGGAGTTCGTCGAGATCTGGCGGCGGATCTGCGCGTCCCAGGAGATCCCCTACCGGGAGGCGGTCATCGCCGACCTCATCCGGCGCCACTACATCGAGAAGGGCCGCAACTTCCACGGCTCTCACCCGCGCGACCTGCTGGAGCACGTCATCCACCTCTGCCGCTACCTGGGGCGGGAGCCCGAGCTCACCACCAAGCTGCTCGACGAGGCCTGCGAGACCTACTTCGTCGACGACGCCGTCGAGGACTGACGGTCCGCGCGGCACCGTGTGGCGGGGGGGTGCGGCCTCCGGGTAGGCTGTGGCCCCTTTGGGGCCCGTGGCTCAGGTGCAGGAGGGAGTCCCCCCTTCCCTGAGGCGCTGCTCGGGGATCATGCGGCCCCCGGGTAGACTGTGGTCCCTCTGGGGCCGGTAGCTCAGCTGGGAGAGCGCTGCCCTCGCACGGCAGAGGTCCGGGGTTCGAGTCCCCGCCGGTCCACGTCCCTTCTTTCTCAACGGTTTCGCGCCGCGAGACCTCTACCTTCGTCGCGAAACGGCCCTTACCTTCACATTTCTGGGTGAGCAGCCCGGCCCCGGATCCAGCTGGGCTCTCACGGGTCACCCTCCCTGACCGCTGCGTACCTTGTGGGCTCGGCATTCACCAGACGCTACGAGGCCGACGGCGTCCAGGGTGGGAGAGCGTCAGACCAGTCAAATGGCCCGCACACAGCGCGCGAAGCAGAACGACGCGCCCACGTTGCCAGATGTGGTGAAGGTCTTGGCGCCGATCGGGCGCTTTTTCCTCCGCTTCATAGGCGCCCCATAAGAGTTGCCAGGTGGCTGGTGTCGAAGGGGTCGCTCGCGCCTGCACGGGACAGCGAGCCCGTGACGTAGCCGCTACAACTCATGACCACTCGGTCGCAGCGTTGGGGGCCCCGGCTAGGCTGACTGTCGCCGATGCGTCTGGGCACCCGAACGTTGGCCTTGCCGTCCGCCGCTGCGGGCTGGATGCACGTGGTCGCGGCGCAGCTAGCCGGTGGTTGGCGCGCGAGCGTTGGCCGACACGAGCCGTCGACTGAGAGGTGCACACGTCGCTGGCCGGCGCTGCGGGCGCAGCCGAACCTGAGTTGTCTGAGCGAGGCGCGGTGGGACGGCAGGGGCGTCTCTGGCCGCAGGGCTCAGTCGGGCTTCCCCACTCTGATTCTCTCTGCTGACCACCACCGCGACCCGCATGGAGGGCAAGCCATAGAGCTCGGGAACGCTCACACGGCTTGGGGTTGGTGGCCTAGATAGATGGCCCAACCACCCGAATCGCCCCAGACGGTGGGCCGGCAGCATGATCCCCGAGAAGGCTTCTCTCGCTCAGTCCCGTGGCAGCTTCTCGTCGCCCGCCTCATTATCTTCCTCGAGGCTGCGGTCTTCGCCGTGCCCACAGGTCTTCTGCTGTTTGTCATCGCCGTCGGCGTCTTTGACCAACAGAGTCTTTTTGCGACTGGCAACGGCGTATGGCTGGCCCTCCTCTTGCTCCTACCCTTCGGCAGCGCAACAGCTCTGGCCATCGTCGCGGGTAGGGCAGTGGTGTTTCGGAGATGGGCGTACTTCGCCGCAGCGGCGATCCAAATCGTATCGTTGGTTTTCATCCTTGCGCTCCACCTGACGCAGCTGAACACGCAGACGGCGGTGTTCAACACGGGGGCTCTACCGCTGTATGTGCTGGTTGTGCCGCTTTCGGTCCTCACACTTCTGCTGACGCCTCCCGCCCGCCGCGCAGTTCTCCGTCGATCAGGTGCACCGCGTGTGCGGCGGCCTCGGCATCCCTGGCGCTGGGTCGCCGGGTGCGGTAGCGCTGCGGTGATCCTCGTCGCCTTATTGGTGGCTGTCAGTGGAGAAACGGGTCAGACAGGCCATTCCTACACCGCCGCACAACTCAACCAGGTGGCGGAGGTGATCGGCGCACCCCCTGGGTTCCAGAAGGAAGCGACCTCGGAAGAGGGCGGTGGATTCGCTATCTACAACGTGTTCGTGACGTACACGGGGCAGGACAGCACGGACGACCTGGTTGCCTGGACGGTGAGCCGACTTCGATCTCTGGGCCTCGCACCTGAATCCTTTGATGCGGGGCAGAACGGGGTGGAGGTGAGTGGGGGGAGTGGTGAGGTCACCACGTTCTGCGGTGGCCTTAACTTGGCCTTCTACCTGAACCAGCAAGACGAGAACGGGGCCTTCGTCATCGAAGCCTGGGAGGGGGGAGGCACGTCCGCGTGTCCCGCTACTCTCTCGCCCTGATCCTGCCGGCGGGCGTCAGTGACGTGAACGCCAAGGCCGCGGCACAGCGGGCTTATAGTGAGGGGGCGCGGCTCGCGGCGGGTGTCGATCGCTGGCGGTGATTCGCGGCCCTATCGTCGCTCCAGTCCGGGCGACCACCGAAGGGACGGAACATCCGTCTCAGCCGGTGCGTTAATGGGGCGTGCGCCTGATCCGCGGATCCAAGGCTTCGCTTGCCATCGTGACGGTGGTGCTGGCCGGCTGCGGCAGCGCGGGGACGTCCTCGGGGACGCTCCCGACGCTGAGTGACCAGACCGTGCTCCAGCTGGCGCTGGCCGCCTGGGCGGACTTCCCTGTCAACGCCTCGCCGCGACCACTGGTGCTGCCCGACTGGGCGGACCAGCAGCCCCCCGCCGGAATATTGAGCGTCTCCAACGTCGACCAGCTCGGGGAGGGGGCGATCGATCCGCCGCCCACCCTGCCCTCGACCCCGACCGAGGCCGACGGCTACCGGCTGATCACCGCCGGGCAGGCCTTCCGCGAGCTGAGCTCCGGCAACGGCCGGTCGCCCGGCGCGACCCGGATCCAGACCACCTCGGTCACGCTCGGCACGGCCACCTTCTACGACGACCGGGGTGCTGCTGTCCGGCTTCCCGTATGGGTGTTCACCTTCAGCGGCGGCGTCACCGGTTCGGACGACGTGCTGGCCGTATCGCCGCCGAGCCTCTACCCGATCCCGCCTCCGCTGACCATCAGCTCCGGGCTGAGCCTGATCTACTCGGCCGAAGTCTCGTCGAACGGTCGGACCCTCACTGTGGACTCGGCTGGACCGCCCGCCGGCACCGGCCCCTGCGACGCCCGGTATAGCCTCCGGGTGGCATCCTCAGCCACCGCGGTGGCCATCGGCGTCGACGTGCAGCCGAACCCCGCGCCGAGCGATCAGGTCTGTGCCGTAATGGCGGGGCCCGCCAACCTCACCACCGTGCTGGCCGCGCCGCTCGGCGCGCGGGTCGTCGTCACCGTTCAGGCTCAGCCCGTCGAGGTCACCGAGAGCTCGTGAGAAGGTTCCGCCCCAAAGCACCTTGACGAGTTTGCTGGCGTTGCTGGACACCTGGCGCTACGTTCGCGGGATGGCCGCAAACCGCCTCTCAGGCGCGGGGGAGCCAGGTCGCAGCGACAACGTCGGGCGCCACAAGTCGCAGGACCCCTGAGCTCAGTTGATAGAGGCCAGCGTGCTGCGCTGTTCCGCCCACCAGGGCCACCTGGGTCCCCGAGGGGTCGATCGCCAGGGCGTCGATGCCCAATGCCGCGTCGGGGTTGGGCTGGTTGAGCAGGGTGGAGATGACGCCCCCGGTCGAAGCATCAAGCGCAACCACGGCCGTGCCGGCGGTGACGTCCGGGTCACTGATCCCGGCCCACAAGTACGGCTCAAGGGCGACGATGCTGCCGTCAGGCCGCTCTACGGGGTCGCTGTACCGGCCTCCGGGTAGGCCGTCGCTGCTGAATCGCCCGACATCTCGAGGATTCGCAGGTCCAACCGCTTGGTCGGTGTCGAGGATCTGGACGCCGCTGAAGTTGCCATTCACACCTCCGAGCACGAGGTGGCGCCCGTCCGGCGCCCACTCGAGGCTTAGCAGCTGCGGCGGCGCTCTGCCCGCGACGGGGGTGGTGGTGATCACGTCCCACGTGCGCCGCCTACCCGAGGCGAGGTCTTCCACCGTGATCGTGTCCGGGGAGCAGGCGGGCCCTGAGTAGTCGATGTAGGCGAGCTGGCTGCCGTTGGGGCTGATCGTGGGAGCCGACGCGAACTCCGCGACGACCCTCACGAACCCTGACTGCAGGTCCACGTCGACCACCAGGTTCGACGCGCAGGTGGTCCCGACTATCGTCGACGCATACATCGTATCCCCGGGGGGGGCCACCGCGATCTGCGCACCGATCGCGGTGGCCAGCGACGGGGCGATGGTGACGCTGCGCAGCACCGCCCCCGTCGATGCGGAGAGGACCTCGACGCTGTCCCCAGACACCGCGACGAGCTCTGTGCTGGGGGAGGCACCCAGGCCGGGCGGCGCGGAGCCGCACGAAGCGGCGAGACAGGAGACGACCACCGCGACAGTGGTCGCGTGCGGATTCACGGTGATAAGACGCTACCAGGCCCCCAGTGGTTCCGGTCGCGTTGGCCGCTAGATCACTTCAGTCGATCGAGATGTTCAACGAGCCCCGCCCGCCGCCGGCTCCCGGACCGCTTGGCCATCCCGCTTGATCGACGCGTTGTTGGAGCTGGAGGGATGGAGACGCAGAGTGGTCAGCCAGCCTTGCGCGTCGCATCGCTGAGGGCCTGGCGGACCCAATCGGTGCGCGACGTGCCGGTCTTCTCGGCCGCCTGACGCACCGCCTGGTCGAGCTCACGAGAGATGCGCACGCGCAGAAGGGGCGACTCTCCAGACTCCGAGAGGGAGGGGCGGCCTCGCCGGCGCGCCTGGTGAAGCGCGTCTGCGACCGCCTCGGAGACGTAGCGATCATCGATGACGCGACCCTTACGGTCGCGCAGGGTCTCGCTATCGGGGACGTCGGCGCCCAAGTGGTAGCTCGCCCGCTTCGCCATCGGCGTCAACCCTGTAGCCCTGTTGGCATGACGTGGATGACGACGACGGCATCGGGTAGGTCCAGCGCCACGATCTCCAGTTCCAGCCCCCGGTCGTCTCTGCCCACCCAGACCAGCCGTGCGTCGAGGTCTCCGCTTGCCGGAATGCGGACCGGCGCGGTGGTGGTGATCACGTGCATCGCATGAGCCTTCCCGATCCGATGGCGCCGCGCTGAGCGGAACCAGCGGATCTCACGTTCAGCCATTATTGTAGCACAGAAATTGGCCGTGGTGATCGTGGCCGAAGCCGCCGGCGTCGGACCTCAGCGCACGCATTGTCGGCGATGCAGGCGTCGAAGCCGTCATCGGTGGCGGAATCGGCGGTCAGCACAAGGAGCAGCCTGACGTCACCGTCGGCGCGCGAGTGAGGGACGGAGGGGGGAGCCTGGATGAACCGGCTGATGCGTTTCCTGCACCCCAGCCCCATCGCAGCCCCACTCTGGGTGCACTTCGCATAGGAAACAGGTCCATCGGCCCCTTGACGGGTCTCCGAGTTCAGATTTGCACCACTGCCCTCGCACGGCAGAGGTCCGGGGTTCGAGTCCCCGCCGGTCCAGGGCCCTTTCTTCTCAACGATTTCTCGCCGAGAAGCCTCTACCCTCGACGCGGAGCGGCCCTTACCTTCGCATTCTGGGATAAGCAGCCCGGCCCCGGATCCAGCTGGGCCTTCACGGCTCACCCTCCCTGACGGCTGCGTGCCTTGCGGGCTCGGCATTCACCGGACGTTACGTGGCCGACGGCGTCCAGGGTGAGAGAGTGTCAGACTGGTCAAATCGCCCGCACACGCCCTCAGGTCACCGGGCTTCGGTGTCTGAGGGGTCCCTGGCGGTACCCGTCGGCCCTACCCCGCAGCGGCTTTTCCTTCAGGTGCCTGCGCCACGTGCCCTGATGCAGGCGGCCGTCCGGAGAAGCGGCGACCCATTGACGCGAGGGCGACGGCGAGGAGCTCTCGCAGCTAACGTAGTGTTTCTTGGACGCCCGCCCCAACACCAAGACGAGGATGACCGGATGGCGCACGTTCGCGTATGTAACTTCTCGATCTCGCTGGACGGGTTTGGTGCGGGGCCAGATCAGGATGCGGACAATCCGCTGGGTCGTGGCGGCACGAGGCTTCACGACTGGATCTTCCTGACCGGCTCCGGGCGAAGCATGCGGGGCCAGGCAGGCGGGGAGACGGGGGTGGACGACGAACTGGTTGGCCGGCGCTACCAGGGAGTGGGCGCCACCATCATGGGCAGGAACATGTTCGGACCGGTGCGCGGCCTCTGGGGTGACAGCCAGTGGGTCGGCTGGTGGGGGAGCAACCCGCCCTTTCACCATCCCGTCTTCGTCCTCACCCATCACCCCGGCCGTCGCTCCAGTTGGAGGGTGGCACGACCTTCCACTTCGTTGACGCCGGAATTGAGGCCGCGCTCGCACAGGCGCGAGAGGCCGCGCAGGGCAGGGATGTCGTGGCGGGCGGTGGGGTGGCAACGATCCGTCAGTACCTGCGAGCCCGACTCATCGATGATCTGCACCTCGTGCTCGTCCCGCTGCTGCTCGGCGGCGGGGAACGTCTCTTTGAGAATGTTGACTTGGGCCCGGAGGACTACGAGTGTGTCGAGCGGATCTGCTCGCCCTCGGTGATCCACGTGCGCCTCGCCAGGCTGACGTCGACGTCACGCTGACCGGCGCCTTCCAAGCAGGAGGTCGCGGGTTCGAGCCCCGCCTCCCGCTCCACTTCTCGATTTCGAGTTGAGTCGCCAGCTTCCGATATGGAGCCTCCAGGATTCCCGGTCTGTTCCCCTCAGTGAGGGTCTGCGCGGTGTTGCCCAGGCGAGACCTGTGCACTTTTCGTGCCCATCTCAGGGTGGTACCATAGGTGGTACCATACCTCCATGACCAAGACAACGGTGTACCTCCCCGATGAGCTCAAGCGAGCCGTCGCGCGGATCGCGGCTGAATCGGGTCGTTCCGAGGCCCAGGTCATCCGCGAGGCCATCGGTGCGCTGGCCAGGTCGGTCGAGCGCCCGCGTCCTAGCGGGGGCCTGTTCGACGGAGGGGGCGACGGCCTCGCACGGCACGTCGACGAAGCGCTGGCCGGCTTCGGTGAGCGCTGACCGGTGCTGATCTGCGACACCAGCGGCCTCCTCGCCTACTTCGATCGCCAGGAGCCCGACCATGGCCAGGTGCGTCGCACCGTGGATGGGGACATGGGCCCCTTCGTGGTTTCTCCTTACGTGCTCGCCGAGCTGGACCACCTACTGGCCACCCGCCGGGGTACGAGGGCCGAGCTGGCCGCTCTGACCGAGCTCTCCGGCGGAGCCTGGGAGCTGCCGGCTCTGGAGGTTGCCGACGTCCGCCGGGCGCGCGACCTGATCGACCGCTGCGTGGACCAGGAGATAGGACTCACCGACGCGTCGCTGGTGGTCCTGGCCGGCCGCTATCGGACCGACCGCGTGCTCACCCTTGACCGCCGCCATTTCTCCGTGCTCCGCACTGTCGGCGGCGGCGCCTTCTCGCTCCTGCCCGGATAGCTTCGGCGAGCTGCGCATCGGTTCAGCGGGCACCGCTTCGTTGCTGTGACGCCCGGGGTGCGCTCCGCACAGGAAACAGGTCGAATGGCCTCTTGGCGGCTCCCCTGAACTCAGAATCTCACCACTGCCCTCGCACGGCAGAGGTCCGGGGTTCGAGTCCCCGCCGGTCCAGTGCCCCATCAGGCAGGCCTGATGGGGGCCCCTCATTCTGATAGGGGCTCGCCGCCCCTCGCCGGTCGGGCCAAGCCCGACTCGGCTCACCCCGCCATGCGGGCGGGCCGCTGGGAATTCTCGCTGGGTGCCGGTTGCGGGCGAAGAGCCGACATCGCCGGTCCGCCAACGGCTGACACTAGCCGATTTCATCTCAGCACCACCCCCCGCGGCGGGGCGGCGGGTTTGGTCAGCTCTCCGTGTCTCCGCCGTGTTACGGCTCTTCGCCAAGACCGGTGGAGCGCGGTCCTCTCCATTCCCGGGGGATGACCATGAAGCCTGGGGGAACTGGATCCGGCCTCAGGGAGGCGCGGCCCGTGAACGGTGAGGGGCAGGGTGACCATCTGAAGATCGGGGTGCTGTCGGCGCTCGCCTCCGGCAGCTACATGTCCCGGGTGACCGCCGGGGCCGTGGCCGCGGCCGAGGCGGAGGGAGCGCGGGTGGTCCTCGTCCAGACGCTCGATCTGCGCCTATTCGGAGCAGGCTCCGAGGCCGGTGACCAGGCCGCTGAGGCTGGCGCGGCGTATCTCGGCGTCCGTGCGCCGACAGGGCCTGACGCGGTTACCCCGACGTTCATGGTGCGGACCGGCTGGGACCACCTCTCCGGCTTCCTCGTCGTCACCAACGCGGTCGACCTCCGGTACCTTGAGGCGCTTCGCGAGGCGGGTAAGCCGGTCGTGATGCTCAACCACGAGGTGGAAGGCTTCTCCTGCCCGGTGGTGCGGCCGGACAACCGCGCCGGGATCTCCCAGGCCGTCGCCCATCTCGTCGGCCACGGGCACCGACGTATCGCCTTCGCCGGCTGCTTGATCCAATCCGACATCCGAGAGCGGCTCGACGCCTACCGCGAGGCGCTCGTCGAGCACGGCATCGAGCCCGACGAGAGCTTCGTCTTCGAGGCCACCGACAACCTGGAGAGCGGCGGAGAGGTGGCCGGACTCAGGATGCTGACGGCGGGTGTGCCCTCCACCGCGGTGGTGGCGGCAACCGACCTCACCGCGCTGGGGATCATGCGGTCACTGCGAGCCGCCGGGATGATCCTCCCCGGCGACCAGGCGATCACCGGTTTCGATGATGTGGAGGCCGCCTCATCGGTGCGCCCGGCCCTCTCCACCGTGGCCCAGCCGTACGAACGGCCCGCGCAGCTCGCAACCACCCTGCTCATCAGCATGATCCGGGGAAAGCCGGAGCCGGATGGGACGCGGCTGGTCCCCGGCGATTTCATCGTCCGGGAGTCGTGCGGCTGCAACGCCGGCGGGGCGGTCGAAGGCCTGGACGAGCTCGACCCGGAGCTCCACCCGACGCCGCGCGATCGGCTCCGCTTTCGGCTGGGGCGCACGCTGCTGGGGAAGGAGCCGCCCACCGCTCAGCAGGCAGCGGCTCTCGACCGAGCCGTCAAGCTGCTGGCGGGAGGCGCCGAGCATCGGATGCAGCGGGGCCAGCTGGGGGCGGACGGCCTGCACGCTGCCGCCCAGGCGCTCTACTCCGTCAGCCCCAGGTGGACCACTCTCGCCGCGACCGTCGCCTGCCTGCGGCGCTACCAAGACGAGGTGATGCCAAGCCCCGCTGCCGCCGCCCGCGCCGCCTTCGACTCCAGCCTCGTCGGCTTGGTGATGGAGCTGTCCCGGGCGGTGATCCAGCAGGAACTCAACGCCCGCACCGCGCTGAACCTGGCCATGATGCGAGACCACCAGCTCGAGATGGACCTGCTCCTGCCCGGCCCGGGGAAGCTGGGATCTTTGGAATGGCTCTCGCACACCCCGGCTCGAACCGGCTGCATCGGACTGTGGTCGCAAGCGGCTCCAGGGGCCGGGGGGGCCGAGAAGCTGTTGGACATCGTCAGCGCCGAGATCCCGGATGCAGGGGGGCTGCGCCTCCCCACCCAGCTCCGTCCCGGGGAGTTCCCCCCTGCGGCGATGCTCGACCAGGTGCAGTGGGAGCCAGGCGAGTTCGCCGTGGTCCTCCCCGCCAAGACCGCCAGCGCCGACCTCGGCCTGGTGGCCATGATCACCACTCTCGACTCCATCCAGACCCCCGGTCGCGATCGACTCTTGGAGACCGCGGCCCAGCTCAGCGCCGCTATCGAGCGGGAGGCGATCACCGAACGGCTGCAGCGGAC
>OBLU010002449.1_pt1 | contig 17099 bp, 13 predicted proteins | sample 1518681 | NCBI WGS metagenome assembly OBLU01 (sample SAMEA3539304, study PRJEB22396) | soil metagenome | biome: tundra; feature: field; material: soil | place: USA | collected 2010-05 | depth 0.15 m | reverse complement strand
AGTCCCAGCATGCGGGTTCGCTCCTCCAGGCTCATCTTGTATGAGAAACCGTCCCCCCTCCAGGCTCATCTTGTATGAGACAAGACTACTGGTAGGCATAGCAGCGCAGTTCTGCTACGCTTAAACAGTGAAACTATGTTCTCCCCTACTAGTGCGACCTCCAACCGAGTCAACATTTGCGTGGTCGGATGCGGCCACTGGGGCAAAAATCTAGCTCGCAATTTCAACGCGCTAGGCCATTTATATTCCGTTTGTGAGAGCGATCCAACACGTCTGCAATCGTTTGCGTCACTCTATTCCGGTGCTAAACCGTATGCTCACCTGGAGGCCGCCCTTGCGGACTCCGAGCTGGACGCAGTCGTCCTGGCCACGCCGGCCGAAGAACATTGCAGGATGGCAATGGCAGCCTTGCGTGCGGGAAAGGACGTATTTGTTGAGAAGCCTTTAACGCTGGATTGGAAAGACGGCCTGGAGATGGTGGAAACCGCACACCATCTCAGCCGGATCCTCATGGTGGGCCATCTGCTGCGATACCACCCGGCCATCCTCAAGGTCCAGCAACTGGTGGCGCGAGAATCCTTCGGCAGAATCGAATACATTTACTCCAACCGCTTGAGTATGGGCAAGATTCGCCGGGAAGAGAATGCCCTCTGGAGTTTTGCACCGCACGACATCTCCGTGATTCTGGCATTAGTAGGCCAACTTCCCATTCAGGTGACCGCCACAGGGGGCGCCTACCTGCAGCCCAACATCGCCGATGTCACCGTGTCCAATCTCCTTTTTGACCGCGGTACTCGGGCGCATATCTTTGTCAGTTGGCTGCACCCCTATAAGGAACAGCGCCTGGTGGTGGTTGGCAGCAAGCAGATGGTGGTTTTCGAAGACACTCGCCCGGACGACAAGCTCATTTTGTATGACAAGCGCATCGAGTGGAAGGACGGCGTAATTGAGGGCGCCAAAGCTCAGGGAGTGCCCGTTCAGTTCGACGCCGAAGAGCCCTTGCGACGGGAATGCCAGCATTTTATCGATTGCGTCGGCGAACGCCGTCAGCCCGTCACTCCCGGGGAGGAAGGCGTACGGGTGCTGCAGGTCTTACAGGCCTGCCAGCGTTCCCTACAAATGAACGGGGAACCCGTAAAGGTAGATGCCGCTGCCACTCAGGCTCTCCTGAGACTTTGACGTAGCAAAATGGAGAGGCTCTTCACGTTGTTTCCCATAAGCACCTTTCGAATCGCCCCGCGGTGTGGCGCTGTTTTTTTGGGTTTCCTAAATGCATGACTAAAATCCCTATGTTTGGGATGACCGCTTGCACAGCCACCGTCCCCCATCCGGCTTTCGCACGGACGCTATCCGGTTCAGCCGCCCGAGATGTAAGGCTAAGCTGTTCTGCTATTTACGGATGCCTGGTCATCGTCCGCCTCGCAAGCTCTCTTGGCCGATCGGTCACTGGCGTGCTATGACGTAATTCACAAAGTGGACTTCGAACTGGCCGTAATCATTCCGACCTTCAACGAGCGGGATAATGTTGTCCCCATCATCAGGGCCCTACAACGCGCGTTGGTGGGCACCAATTATGAGATCATTTTTGTCGATGACGATTCGCCCGACGGAACGGCCGACACCGTTCGACAGATGTCCCGAACGGTGCCCAATGTTCGCGTCCTGCAGCGCATCAACAGGCGAGGGCTCGCTTCGGCAGTCATAGAGGGAATGATGGCGTCGTCGGCTCCTTACCTCGCGGTCATCGACGGCGACCTGCAGCACGACGAGACGGTTCTTCCCGAAATGCTGGCCAAAATCAGGGCGGAACCCCTCGATCTCGTGATCGGCACCCGGAATAAGGCCGGTGGCAGCATGGGAGTGTTTTCCGCGCAGCGCGTCAAACTTAGCAACCTTGGCCGCCGTATGAGCGCGCTTCTTTCTCACGCCAATGTTTCCGATCCCATGAGCGGCTTTTTTCTGGTGAGCCGCACGTACCTGGAAGAAGTGGTTCGCTCCCTGAGCGCAGTCGGGTTCAAGGTGCTGCTCGACCTGCTCGCATCCTCCCAGCGCCCGGCCCGTTTCGCCGAGGTGGGATACACGTTTCGAAACCGAGCGCATGGCGAAAGCAAGCTCACGCTGGTCGTGTGTCTTGAGTGTATCGAGTTGGTGATTGATAAACTGATCGGCGGTTGGATCCCCGTCCGCTATGCTTTTTTCGGATTGATAGGCGGGGTCGGTGTGCTGGCGCAGTTGCTGCTGGTGAGGTGCTTCCTCTACAACCTCCCGTTTGTGACGGCCCAGGCAGCGGGCAGTATCGTCGTCATGGTCCTGAACTACTTCCTCAACAACCGGCTTACGTTTCGCGCAAGTCGATTGCGGGGCTGGGCATGGATTTCGGGTCTCCTGAGCTTCCTGATCGCATGCTCCATAGGTTTGTTTTGTAACGTGAAGGTTGCTGAGGACCTGCACCGACTGGGACTACCTTGGATGATATCCTCCGGAGTCGGAATTTTTGCTGGCTCTATCTGGAACTATGGGGTTAGCTCCATTCTGGTATGGCGGGTGAATCGGCGTTATCGGCGTGTGTTGGCTCCTCAATTACAGGCCGATGCCCGGATGGCGGCCATCGAGGCTTCCAGCTTACGGTAGGTACCTCATCCAGAGTCGCTTCAATTCTGCATACACTTTTTGTTCCGACGATACCGTCCATCGCAGATTCTCGAAAATCCGGTAGGAAGTGCCGCTAGCCGTTGCGCGTTCCAACAGCAGGTGCCATTGCGCCGGGTTGGCGGCGACTGCCGCTTCGAGCAATGCATCGTGCGGATAGGTTCTGAGCCCAATGGATGCATCCGGTGCTTCCCGAGGAGACCGCTGCCGGGGCATGCTCACGAGGATGCAATACTTCACCGGCGTGCGTTCAAAAAAGGTGCGGATCTCATCCACTGAATTGTAATAGGGCTGCCAATTCGTTCCATTCCAGTCTTCCGATCCCAGCACTTTCGTCGGCCGCAACATGATCCGCTGAGGCCGCCGGGGCTCAGTCTCGGCAAATTCGGCGATCCAGGGTCCTTCACTGCTGGACGGAACCAGAACGGCGCCTGGCTGTTGTCCATCGCGCGCCTGAATGTACGCTACGGCATCGTGGATGTCATTCGCGGGTGAGCGCCGGAAGTTCATCCAGTTGACGTAGCCGAAGACCAGCACGCATGCGAGCATCACCCGCGGTCTGTTGGTCGGGCGTAAGAGTGCAGCGCCTAATTCCGTTGCCAGGTAGAGGAGCGCGCAATAGGAGACCATCAGGAGACGATCCTGCACAGGCACTCGCGCGAGGAAGATCCCGACCGAGACAGCGGGGATGACCGCCAGCATACACATCGCGAGGGCACTCATTTTACGTTTGGAGCATATGAGAAGAATTCCACCGGCGACGCCGGCCGGGAAGAGAAGCCACATTTGGCGCCAAAGGATCATCACATAATCGCGCTGGATGCCCACAAACCCTGGAAGCTGGAGACCGTGTGTACCGAGCAAGAGGAACGAGCGCGACACCACCAGCCATGGGGCATAGATGATGCCCGCAATGGCCGGCGCGAACCAGAGCGAGCGATTGCGCAGCAGATCCCAACGGCGGCATGCGGCAATGACCGTGGGCGGAACCAGGACGATGAAGTACGTGCTGTTCTTGGTCAAGAGCGAAAACCCAGCGAGCACGCCAAAGAGTGTAGAGTCCTGCCATCGGCCCCGCTCAACAAATCGGGCGAAGAACACGATCGAAGCAAGGGCAAACAGGGAGCACGTCAGATCGGCCATCACCAAGCAAGCGCTCCACTGTACGACGGGGATGAGGAGAAACGCAGAACCACCCGCAGCCGCAGTCCAAAAATCAATTTTTTTGCGCAGCATCCAGAAGAGCAGCGTCGCCAGGCTTGCCGCCGATACCGCGATCATCCACAAAACCGAGGTTCTGTGGTCGCCGAATAGTTCCATCCAGGCCCCTTCTAAAAAATAGAAAAACGGCGGCCAGACGCCAATTGCGAAGTATGGCAATCGAACATGGTAGTCTCGCACGAAGGCGATCGGATTTTTGCCGAACGCCGTCGCCACGTAATCGCGCATTGCCAACCCACCGAGGTAGTGGGCAGATTCATCCGGGAAGCCACCGAACGCGGCCGCCTGAGCGCCGGCCTTGCGTTGCACAATGCAAACTAACAGAAGAAGCACCGCGAAGACGGCGGCAGTTGCCACCCATCGCAGGGATCGAGGCTTGTGAGTTTCGGTTAAGATCCGATTGGTGTCGGTGTTTACGCTGGAGTCCATTGTTTCGCTCACGCTGTCATTCCGGCAATTCATACAAATCGGGGGGAGAGATTCGTTATAGGAAGGCTATGATCAGTGGCAGTTGGCGTGAAATTCCGGTTCCTTGGTTCAGTGGCATGAGTATCAGCCTGGATTCATTGCTGCGATCTTTAATATACTGCAACTGGGGGACCATACGTGCAACTCAATGCAAACAAATAACTTTAGAAGGTCGCAGTAAACCACATTCCGAAATGTTCGGACACATTCCCCGACGCATGACCCACCTCGGGTGCCCGGCGAGGATTCTGGCTACCGCCGAATAGCGACGCGGATTACACGGTCCGGTTGGCGACATGCGTATCCCAAACATCGGGATTTTACCCAGAGCTTTGGGCTCAAACGGTCGCCGGTGCCGCGGCAATCGCCTCAATTCCAGGTCAGAGGCACTACAAAATGGGGGCATCTATCGCCAGGCGCTGACGGGAGTTTCGTCAATGGGGCTTGTTGGCACGCAAGATGCAAGTGTATCCCCACGAGTACCTAAGTACCTATATGCCATCGCAACCTTGCGCACTTGTGACCGGTTCATGCGGACTCATTGGTTCTGAGGTGAGTCTATATTTCAGCAAAAAGGGCTTTCGGGATCGTCTGCAAGCACGTACGGGATAACATCCACTCCGAAGATGTGGCGAATTTCATGTACGAGTTTTACCGCGCTCCCCGCTGTGGCGAGGTCTTACAATTTAGGCGGCGGAATAGGGAATTCCTGTTCGATCCTCGTAGCATTCGAAATGGTGGAGCGGACAAACGTAGCAGGTTGTCTATCCCGCAAATGTTAATTCTATCGATCATCTTCAGAAGGTGGCTGGCCAGGCCCCTGCCGACGAAACCGCAGATCCCCGCCCGAAGCGAAATGAACCGGGCTGCCCTGGAGTCGCTAGGTGTCCGGGTAGTAGATGGCGACGTCCGAATTATCAGCGATCTGGAAAGCTCGCCCGAAGCCTGGAGGGTGATCGACGCGGCTGCCAACCCGAATGTTATGGCCAGCGTGGACGGACGAACCAGCAGCCGTCAACTGATGGAGCACAACCTCATCGGGACGCTGAATGTACTCGAATACTGCAACCGATGGCAAGCAGGCATGCTCCTGCTGAGCACCAGCAGGGTGTGCTCGACTACAGCGCCGGCATCGCTGCCAATGAAGGTCTCCGGTAGCTCCTTTGACACGGAGCGGGAACTGCCACTGGGAGCCCGGCCCTGCGGCATCTCGAAGGACTTCTCCATGGCGCAGCAGGCGTTTCGTTGGGAACCCGCCCTCAAACTCGATTCGATTCTGGACGAGATTGCCTCCCATGTGGAGGGGCATCCCGATTGGCTGCGCGGTTGCGGGGTCGCATGAAGCGCTCACCACAGAAAACGAATGAACCGCTCAAGCTGTTGAGCGTAGTTGTGCCGTGTCGCAATGAGGAGGCATGTATCCGCTCGATGGTGGAGCACCTGCATCTGGAGTTGCGCCTGAACAACGTCCCGCACGAAATCATAGTGGTGGATGACGGCAGCACGGACGACTGCTGGCGCCTGCTTTCCGAGCTACCGGAGCGCATTCCGGTGGTGCGGCCGATCCAGAACAAAGGCGAGCATGGCTTCGGCCGCGCCGTCACTGTAGGGTTCGAGCACATGCAGGGAGATGCCGTCGTAGTCATGATGGCGGACGAATCCGACGACTACCGGGAAGTGGTGGATTACTGGAAGCACCTAAATGAAGGATGGGATGCCGTGTTCGGCTCCCGCTTCATCAAAGGAGGCGGGGTGATCGACTATCCCTGGCTGAAGTTGGTGTTCAACCGCTTCGCCAACCTGTTTATCCGGCTTCTGTTCCGCATTGACTTCAATGATTTCACCAACGCATTCAAAGCCTACCGGCGTTCCACCATCGAGGGCTGCAAGCCGATTTTGTCGCCGCATTTTAATCTCACCATCGAACTGCCCCTCAAAACCGTCGTGCGGAACTATTCCTGGACCGTCATGCCGATCACATGGCGAAACCGCAAAGCCGGCGTATCGAAACTGAACATGAAAGAAATGGGTAGCCGGTATCTGTTCATCTGCCTGTATCTCTGGCTGGAAAAGCACTTCAGCCGCGGTGATTACCAGAGAAGAGTATGAGCGCTCTCCCACCCTCGTCCGAGGACCTCCAGGCGATATACCGAGACCGGTTTGCCGGCAAGAAAGCATACCTCGGCCGTGTCTGGAAGGTCCTGATTGCGCAGTTCTTCTCGAAGTGGATTCCCGATCCCACGGCCCTTCAGTATCTCGACTGCGGCTATTGTGAATTCATCAACAACGGGAGCCCGTCTTGAACGGTGTAACATATCCGTTATGGATGATGCGGCTCTACCTCGTTTTGCGACCGGCTTCGGACTTCTTCGGCCAAGAATTTCTAGTTGTCGCGAAGGAACCGTCGGCAAAGGTGATTGTTGACATGTCTGGCACTACTGCCAGCACCACTTCGGCCCGGGAAACGGCACAACTGAGCATGCCGATTCTGGGCAAGATCTGGAACGCCTGGTGTTCGCCCTGGCCTCTGTCGGGGCGCATCATCGCCGGACTGGCATCCGTGCTTGTGGTCTACTGTGCGATTCTCGTATGGCTGGGGGCATTGCACACCAGCCTGTTTGGCCATGACTATTTCATCTTCTTAGATGGCGGATGGCGTGTACTGAACGGCCAGCGGCCGCATGTCGATTTCCATACCGCCGTGGGTCCGCTACAGGCCCTCTACTCCGCTTTTGCGATGTGGGTGGCAGGCGACAACGTAAGCACCGGCTTCGGAATCGCCAGGGCGGTGGTTACCCTGGCGTTTACTCTTTGGTGTTTCTTGCTATTGCGCGGGCGCTTCCGGCCAGCCGCTACCATTGCGGTATGCGGGATGATCGCATTATTAGCAGGGGCTCCGTTCGCGCTTACTAGCTCGCCCTTTACGCAAAGCATGGCGATGTTTTACAACAGGTTCGGCTATGTGTTATTGGCGCTAATTATTCTGGAGGGCTTTCAACCACGTCAATTCGCATACCTGGGCGGGCTTTCCACAGGTATCGCTATTGGCCTGCTGCTGTTCCTCAAAATCAGTTTCTTTTGTGCGTCCATTCCTTTGCTGATATTGTCTCTTGCTCCTTGGAACGGTCGCCGCGTGGCCGGAGTGGCCGTTGGGTTCTTTCTGATCGCGAGTGGTTTTCTGATCTGGTTACGCTTTGATGTCCCTGCGGTGGTGAACGATATCAGGATGTGTGCCGTCGCGCGATCTACTGCGTTTCCGGTGCACCGGTTTTTGCGGACGCTGGAAAGGTGCACCCTGGGCATCCTTCTCACTCTTGCCTTGGGGGCGATTGTCACAGCGTTGAACTGGAATCTGCGGCCGAGGTTCTTACAGAAGGTTCAGCCGATCGTGCTCGCCCTTGCCGCCGTCATACTGGAACCGGTCGTCAGCATAGCCAATCAGCAGGATGCCGTGCTGATCCTGATGAGCTTTTGTTGCATGATGTTCGCCGCCTCAGTTACCCACGCCAGCTCCGAAGCAAGACCGGTGGCGGCCGCTGTCGCGCTCGTGGGAGTCTGCATGGCACTTCAGGGATGTATATACGACTTGGTAGGCCTGGTCTATTCTGTGCAGCACGCTGCGCGGCACCGGGGCGCGCCAGGAATTCCACGCCTGGACGCGCCTGGCCTGTCATCGTTGGTTTTTGAAGGGGAATTTTCGGGCGTCTATAAATACGAGAATGGTCCACCGCTCGTCAAAGTCGTTAACGATGGAATTCATCTCTTGCAGGCGAACACCGGTCCCCGGGATGGCGTACTGGCTCTGGCATTCGTGAATCCGTTTTCCGCGGCACTGCGGCGTCCGGCCCCGCGGGGATCCGCAACATTTTTCTCGCTGGGAATGTCGATCAGTGCCGGCAACTATCTGCCCGCCGCGGGCCTCTTCGCTGAAGTCGAAGCCGTAATGGTGCCGACATATGAGACGGACGAAAGCGGAACGACCACAGCCATGGTCGCCCAATACAAAGAGGTCCTCGAAAGAGATTACGTCCTGGCGGCAAAGTCCGACTTCTGGCTTCTATACCGGAAGCGCATTGCGGGCCAATGATCACGTAGGGCAGGCGGATGGCCTGCCCGTTCAAAACGTGGGTCCAGCCGCGAGCAATGCAGTGGTGAACGGAATCTTCTTCCGAGATGCTCCGCTGCATTGTGACACGAACAATTACATGCCCAGGGATGCTGCAATGACCTTCTGGACATCGATCACGTTACAGACCCCGTCCTTATTCACGTCGCCGTTGGTGCAAGGAGCCAGTCCCAACGCCTGATTGACTGCAATTTGAACGTCCGCTGCATTGACAACTCCATCGCCGTTCAGGTCGTAGACGTCCGTTGCGGTGAGCGTAATCGGACTGCCGGCCAGCGTTCCGGAACTGGCTACCACGGTGGTCGGTGCGGCCGTCGCCCCCAAGGTCAATGTGACTGTGGCGAGCCCCTGGGCGTTGGTGACCGCTGATGCTGCGCTCAGGATTCCTCCTCCGGCGCTGACTGCGAAAGTGACAGTGACGCCCGAGACCGCGATGCCATTGGCATCGGTCACCTTGACGACGAATGGACTAGACAGCGGTTGCAGCAGCGTGCCTGCCTGGCCGTTTCCACTCACTAAAGTCAAAGTTGCCGCGGGTCCGGGCGCAACCGCGGTGCCCATTGTTCCCTTCCATATATTTGGTACGCCATTGGCGTTGTATGTCCAGGCGATGAGCGAATTGGCGCTCACATCGTATCCAAGGAAGCTTTGGGTGCCGCTGGGTCCTCCGTTGATCGAGTTCAACACCGTCCAGGTATCCGTCGCCGGGTCATACTGCCAGTCGGCGGGTGCACCGGTGTTCGTGGTCTGGTGATACAAGAGCTTATGGGTAACGGGATTATACGTCGATGATCCTTCGTCAACGCCGCTAACGTTGCTCTGGCTGCTCAAGTACACCGGAGGCGGAGTCGTGCTGAGAGCTTTCTGGGTCCAGGTGCGAGTAGGAATATCGTAAGCCCAAGTGTCATTGCATCCGATACCAGTATTACTGTCGCAGACACCGCCGTATTGGATGACTTTCTTGGTGAGAGTGTCGTAAACCGTTTGTGGAAAATAGCTGCCTTTCGGTGAACCGCCCGGTATATTCGGTGTGATCTGGTTCCAGTCGTCGGGGGCGGAGCAACCGGCCGCAATTTGCTTGGCCGTGGCCGTGCCAGGAACAGGATTCTCCTGCGTGCGACAATAGATCCAGTTTCCGATAATTCCAAACGCGAACAAGACATCATCGTCCGGATCATAGACCATAGCCGATGCATAGGCCCTTGAAGCACCGGGGATGTGCGGTGGATTCACCTGATGCCAAACGTCTTGAGACGGAGCGCTATTGAGTGATAAATAATACATGTCCTGGCGCGGATTGGATTCCGTGCCGGTGGTGATGTAAAACATCGTATTGGCCAGGGTTCCGGGGCTGGATGCCAAGGTCAAGTGGGTCGAATCCAGGACGGACGCAATTCGAGCACTGCCTCCGCCGTTGAAGGCCATAGTCTGCCCTGTGAGCTGCCCGCCAGTAGGAAATGTCCAGTTGGTATATTGCGTGGCGTGCAGAGTTACCGATGTCCCACTTATATCGACGTAGCCCAATCCACAGGTCTGGTTGGCGCCTCCGAAAGCCCAAAGGACATTGCGTTTGGTGTCTACTGCCATTAGTCCATCGGGATGGCGATCACCGGGCATATTGGGCAGATCGGCGGGGCAAGCTTCCTGGGTTGAGCCGCTCCCGGCGATCGCGGTAAAAGCATTAGCTGCGGAGTTGTAAAATCTCATGTGGCTGGAGTAGATACCACCATCGTTGGACCAGAGCATTGTCTGGCTGGAAACGGGATCGTACGGCAAGACGAGCCAGCCGAGCCATCCCGGCAAGCCCGTCGGTGAACTCTGCTTCGTCCAGGTCACGGTCCCCTGACCTTGTGAAACGGTTGTCCCAGTGGCGGTAAATGTGAGTGGACTGCCGGTCAAAGAGCTGGAGGAGGCGGAAGCAGTATTGGTTCCGTCGTTCGGTCCAAGGGTCAATGTGGTGGATGCCAATCCCTGAGCGTTCGTGCCGGTGGTGACAGGGTTCAGCGTTCCCCCCCCCGCGGTTATCGCGAAGGTGACGCTGATTCCAGAGACCGGGTTGCCGCCCGCGTCTGTGACCTTCACAACAAGCGGAGCGGATAGCGGCTGCCCAGGGGAACCGGTTTGACCGTTTCCACTCACCAATACCAGTTTGGCAGCCTGTGGCGCGGCTGCAGTGGCACTGAAGACAATAGGGCTTCCAGCCAAAGTGCCCGACGAAGCCGTGACCGTGTTCGTGCCAGCGCTGGGGCCCAAGGTCAATATCGTCGATGCCAAGCCCTGACTGTCTGAGGTGGCGGAGGTGGCGTTGAGCGTTCCGGCCCCCGCAGTTACAGCGAAGGTGATGTTTGCACCGGGCACCGGCTTACCACTCGCGTCGGTTACCTTGACGACAAACGCATTCGTGAGCGGCTGTCCTGTCGCACCCGTCTGACCGTTTCCGCTCACCGATACCAGATTGGCGGCGGGTCCGACGCTGATTGCGCTGCCGATAGCTGTAAAGGCAATGGGGCTTCCAGCCAATGTGCCTGATGAAGCTGAGACGATGTTCGTGCCGGCATTGACGCCCAAAGTCAGCGTGGTGGAGGCCAAGCCTAGACTGTTGGTGATACTGGAGGGAGGATTGAGTGTTCCGCCTCCAGCCGTTACCTGGAAGGTCACAATAGTTCCGGAGACCGGATTGCCGCCTGCGTCACTTACCTTTACAGTCAACGGATTCGAGAGTGGCTGCCCGGGCGTACCACTTTGGCCATTACCAGCAGACAGAACCAGAATTGCGGCGCTGCCTGGGGACGCAACTGGAGCATTCGCTTTGACGCTGAAATTGGCAGCCGTGAGGCCGGTTGTGCCTGTGCTGACGGTAAACGTCTGCGGTGCACCTGGAGTTGCTATTGGTTCGGGCCACACATTATTGGCGGCGAACCATGTGGAATATGTACTTGGATCGTAAGAAAAGGTGTTCGTGTTAAGCGAATCGAATCCAAGCAGCTCCGTCCAGGGCCGAATGATTTTCTGGCTCCACTTCACCCGGACACATCCAGGATCGGAGGCACACGTTCCGGGAAACGTGGTGAAAGTCAACTTGTAGTTTCCGCTCCCAAGGTCCTGCACAGTGACTGGCACGTCCTGCAATTTCGAAGATGCCGGGTTGTTCACTGCCCAGATCAGATTGCCGATGGAATACATTCCCCAGTCGCCCAACCATGCGGACTTGGCAGTCGAGCCCCGCTGAAAGGCGATCTTGAATTTCCGCTCTAGATCGCTGCCTGGGGTCAAGGATCCGGCCATCTGGTTGAGAGCATAGAAAGTGAAGTATATACCTTGGGAGCCGGCCGGTACGGCAACCGCATCGTACAGTTTACCGTTAGCCACTACAAGCTGTCCGTCGGCGTTAATCGTGTTACTCGGGCAGACAGCCGGAAGGTCAAGCGGACGCGCATACGCAAATCCATTACGCAGGCCACTGCCGTCACTCCAGTGTGACTGCCCATCATCGGAAAACAACTCTATGATGTTGTTCTGGGCAAGGCCATAAGCGACATCCGCAGATCGATTGTACTCGTTCCATGCCGGTCCCATGGCACGGCGTAACGAGAGAATCCCTTCAATGAGGATCGATTGTTGAAACGTCTGTTCGACCCGGTAGTTGCCTAGCATTCCGGAGTCTGTCCCGGTATTTGTGGCACACCACGTTTGGATGACGTTCGCTTGGTGATTTCCGCGCTCGAAGCTGATTCCCGGCAACCAACCTGGCTTCCCTCCGCCCCCAATGTAACCGACGTTTGGGTCGTTCACCGTACATCCGGTAGGATAGTAGGTCATTTGCGTGCCGCCAGGCCGAACGCCTCCCTCACAAGACTGGACATTCACGTAGCTGTCAAATTGATGCGTGGCGGCGGTGCGCAAGCCTGACGCCGCGGAGGAGTCCCCGATGGCGTCGGAGTATTCGGAATATCGAGCAGCACCCATTAACCAAACTCCGTATGCGCGGGTGATGCCAGGGTTATTTGTCGCGGATGTCCCGTATACCGCGGTGCTGGTATTCAGGTAGTAATCTTTGTTGGGGACAATGGATTCCTTCATTGACTCGTCCCCAGTTAGAAAGTAATAATCCAGCATTCCATACCAGTGGTCGTGCAGGTAGTCGTGCCACAAAGGACCGCTATCCGTCGCCAAACCAAATGCCAGGGACTGATTAATGGCTCGACCATTCAAGAGAAGGCTCGATGGAGTCCCTGTGACAAACTCTATTTCCGGGTATGTTCTCGAGCGCCAAGTGAATCCGTTCACGGTCGCGTCAGAGCTTGTGGTGCCATCGGCGTGAGGCCAATGGAACTCGCTCAAGTAGCGGTAAAAGTACCGGCTATTCAGAAACCTTCCGGTATAACCACGCTGCATGAACTTCAGGAGATCCCCCCAGCGAAACTCCTCCTGGTTGAGACTGCCTCCCTGACCCCACGCGTAATAGCGATAAATTCCCAGAGCAAATCCGGTTGCAAGCTGGTTCTGGTCATTTGCGGCACCTCGATCAGGGGTGCAACTGGTGGTGTTTCCGTTAAAGCAAAAATTTCCCAGCGGGAGTGCCGGGCTCGCTTGTTGTTGCGTCGTTACATAATAGCTATCTTCAACAGCGCCGTCGATAATCGGATACGGGAATACGCTCGTCGAATTCGTGTATGAGATGCTGGGACGGGCCACGAGGAAATGCTGCTGTCTCAGAAACTCATCTGACTGAGAGGTCAATGTGGAAGCGTGGAACGTCACGTAGGTCTCGAAGGTCTTCCACATGGGCCAGGGCATATAGACGTTTTTGGAGTTTCGCCCGGAAAGCAAACCGATTCGTACATCCGATCCGCCGCCCTGGAATTCCAGAGAGGCAGGCCACATCGCCGCCATCTGATCTATGCCGATCTCGACTCCAACGCCGTTGGCATCGGCGATATCCGCCCAACCGCGAATGGCCTTGGTGGCGTCGCCTGAAGCTATCGTGGTGGAGTTCTTTTTGGCGACGTAACCAGTGTCGGTTGTATATTTGTCCGAGCAGTACCATGTGCCCGGGCCGCAGTAGGTGTTATCGGGAGCCGCCGTGGGTACAAGCCAATTGCTCGTGCCTTGATACACATAGGCCGAATCGCCGCTAGCCAGTGTTCCGGTTTGTGGAGCATTATCGGTTGCAATTGTGAAATTCATGTTTCCAGCGATGTTCGGGCTGATGCGCAGCTCGTATGAGCGAAGACCTTTTGCCGCGCTATTAAAGGACCCTCCGTCGCACTGTGTAGTATTTGAATTACGATGGCAGTCTGGTGAAGGCGAGGCAGATGTGTCGTAGTTCGCGTTTCGTAACGTCGCCGTGACCTTGACGTTTGTCTTGCCCCTGTAGAAGTACTCGCGCGCGGTGAACTGCATGTATGGATTGCCGCTGGCGTCTTTGTGAGTACCAATGCAGCGGAGGACGGTCATCACCGGACCGCTCTCTTCAATGCTGCAACTGGAATTTGCGTCGTTAGCCGAAGAATAGACGGTTGTGCAGGCGGTACCGTTGGGTTCCGGAGAGCACGTAACCTTCCCAGGGAGGGTCGCTGTGGGATCGGGACCAGTGAGAACCAGTCCGCGCGACGGGGCGGAAGACGACACTACGACAGTCGTGCCTCCGATCACCACGGAATCGATCGCGTTGAAATTGGCTTTCTTAACGCCGAAGGTTGCGGCCCCGGTGTTCACGGTGATGGTGGCGCCGTTGTCGGTGGCGAGATCGGAGCCGCCGAAATTGCCGTTTCCGCCGTCGGTAAGCGTAACCACTGCCATGCCTCCGGCACTGAGGCTGGGCACGATACCGCAAACCTTGATCCACTTGGCATTCCCAGACGGCCATTTGCCCAGGATCCGGAACTGCCCGGCAGTTGCTCCCGTAAGACCAAGAGCGCCGGTGCCGGTGATCGCAGCCGAGTCTGCTACCGGAACGCCCATGCAAAACGGTTCGTTGGTACGCGCCACGCCGCTGACGCTACCGGGGTACAGTGTCTCCTGAACGGTCAGCGGGGCATTGAGCGCCGCAAGGCATGGGAAAGTCCAGAAAACATTCAGGGCCAGCAGAAAACGTTTCATAGTACTTGCGGTTCCTTTCGAACATCTCGACTTCGGGACTTTATGGGAGTGGCACTGCCTGCCAGATCCGGACTGAGCGCCTCAGCGCCTCTCGACCAACGATTCATTCTAGCATCGGCCCTCTCGCCGTTTGACGGTGAAAATGGTTAATATCCGGAGTGTAACTTTGTGCCTAACTGCCGTTATCTGCCATTGCATGTTGGCCGTAAAATCGGCACCGCCAGGCACAGGCTTTAGCGGCACGATGTGGTCCACGTAGGCTGGACACGAGCCGCAGGTCTTGCCGGTTGATTGACACGTGTGTTGATGCTGGAACGCGTGCCGGGCGGCGGGAACGCGCTTGATTCGGCCATTGGCATCACGTTTGCAAGTGACGCTTCGCGACGAAATCGAGCGGGCATGGGCCCCGGCCTCATGGGGGGGGGCTGTTGCAGTCGGCGGCGGGACTGATCGCGATGATGCCGAGAAGCAGGCGATGACGAATCGGTGCATTCACTGGTATTATCGTCTCCTGGAGGAATATCTTTAGAGGGCGGCCGGAAGCGGGTGACGGGAGGTGGAAGTTGCGGTCCAGGCAGTAGCGATCCAAAGAACCCATCACAATCCGGCCGCCGTGATCTTTCTAGGCGGCGTCCTGGCGAGAGAGGGCTTGTCGGCGCGCTCTGCTACAATTGGACTTAAGGATGGCTTCAGCGCACTCCAGCCAGACATTATCGTTTGAGTAGAGTGGTCTTTGTCCTTAAGGTGAGGAAAACATTTGTTCTTTTTGTCCAAAGAACTGGAGATCGTAAAGGTCAGTGGTGTTTCGGCGGAGCATTCGCTCCGCTGCCCGGTCAAGGTCGCCGCTCAGAATTGGCGCAACGGACCTGTTTGGCATTAGAAGTGCTAGGGTTATAGCGGGTTTTAAGGTACACTTTTTGAGGAGCTTACAGCTTTGAGTCAGAACATTTTGGGGCTGGTGTATTCGGCTATTGACGAGGTGAACGCGCAGTCCGCTGGCGGGGTTGTGATCGCAAAGACGCCGGAGGCTCGGTTGTTGGGCGGGGACCAGGGGTTGGATTCCCTGACCTTTGTCAATCTGGTGGTTGCCGTCGAGGAACAGATTCAGAACGGGTTGGGGAAGTCAGTCGTGCTCGTCGACGAAGACAGCATGGCGCTACAGGAGCAGCCGTTCCGGACCGTCGGCACGCTGGCCGCCTACGTCGAGAAGATCATTGCGAAGCAGCAACCGAATTGAGAGCCGGACCAGAGTTTTGCCCGGACGGTCCCGTCGAGCCGCCTATGTCGCGCCGATTCGTGAGCGCTGGAGGTGTGGAAATGAGCCTCCAGGTTACCCAATTCGTCAACGGCAGGTGGCGTCAGAACTGCTACATCGTCGCCAACGGCAATGGTGACGCTCTCATTGTGGACCCGGGCAGCCAAGCGGAGGAAATTGCCGGGCTGGTGAAGCAGAATCACTGGCAGATTCACGCCATCCTCAACACCCATGGGCATTACGATCACGTCGGCGCCGTGGCGCTGCTCAAGGACCGTTACGCAGCGCCGTTCTACCTGCACGGCGCCGATGGGCAGCTTCTGAAGCGGGTCAATCTCTACCGGATGTTATTCGAATCCCCCGAGGCCATCAAAGTCCCGGCGATCACCCACGACATCTCCGAGCTGCCGGCGGTGTTCGAAGTGGGTCCCTTCTCTGTTTCGTGGATCGCTACGCCTGGGCATACCGAGGGCAGCGTCTGCCTGCTGCTCGGAGGCGTTCTGTTCTCGGGCGACACCTTAATGCACGATGCAGTGGGGCGGACGGACCTGCCCGGCGGGAGCCGGGAGCAACTCCTCGCATCGGTCCGAAAGCTGATGGATCTGCCCCGCGAGACTGTAGTCTGCGGCGGGCACGGCCCGCAAAGTACGCTGGGAGCCGAGTTCTCGCCGGGTGCACGGGTCTGGAGCCTTCTGCAATGATCGCGATCGAATCCATCGCCTGCGGCTTTCCGTCACGGCGACTGAGCAACGATGAACTCAAGGCGGCCTACCCGGACTGGGACTTTGAGCGGTTGGAAAAGCGCACGGGTGTCCTGAGCCGATATGTAGCGGCAGAGGGCGAGACCGCGCTCGATTTCGCTGTGCAGGCCTGCGAACAGCTGATCGCGGAAGGGCGGCTTCGCCCCGCGGAAATCGACGCGGTGATCTTCTGCACACAGAGCCCGGACTACATCATGCCGCCGAACTCCTGTCTGTTGCACGGGAAGCTGGGGTTGAAGCCTGCCACGCTCGCGTTTGACATAACACTGGCCTGCTCCGGTTATGTTTATGGTCTGCAGCTTGCTGCCAGCCTGATCCGCAGCGGTACGTCAAACCGCGTTCTGCTGGCCACCGCCGACACCTACTCGCGATATATTCACCCTGGGGATCGCGCCACACGTTGCCTGTTCGGCGATGGTGGCGCAGTCAGCATCATTGCCGATTCGGATCACGGTCACGCCGTACGCGACATCCGTTGCGGAACGGCAGATCGGAAGAGCGTCGTGTAGGGAAAGAG
>OBLU010002448.1_pt1 | contig 17108 bp, 17 predicted proteins | sample 1518681 | NCBI WGS metagenome assembly OBLU01 (sample SAMEA3539304, study PRJEB22396) | soil metagenome | biome: tundra; feature: field; material: soil | place: USA | collected 2010-05 | depth 0.15 m | reverse complement strand
TAGGACGAGCCCGGGCCGGCCGCGGGCCCGGCGGACGCAGCCCGGCCGGACCCGGCCGGGAAGTACGCCGACCGCGCCCGGCGGCACCACACGCTGGTCCACGAGCTGCTAGCCCAAGGGCGCGGACTCCGGGAGATCGCCCGCCACCTGGGCTGGGGCCTGCACACCGTCCAGCGCTACGCCCGCGCCGCCACCTGGCAGGAACTCGCCGACGGGCGCTGGCAGGGACCCCGCGCCAGCAAGCTGGACCCGTTCAAGCCGTACCTGGACCAGCGCACCGGCGAAGGCTGCGGCAACGGCGCCCAGCTGTTCCGGGAGATCCGCGAACGCGGCTACACAGGCAGCTACCCCGTCGTCCGCGCCTACCTCGAGCAGCACCGCCCCGCCAGGGCACCGCTGCCCCCGGCCCCGCCGACCGTCCGGGACGTCACCGGCTGGATCGCCCGCCACCCCGACTCCCTCACCGAAGAGGACCGGCCAAGGCTCAAGGCCGTACTCGAACGCTGCCCTGAGCTCCAGGCCGCCTCTGACCAGGTCCGCGCGTTCGCCGTCATGATGGCCCGGCTCTCCGGCCAGGACCTCCCGCAGTGGATCAGCGACGCCAAGGCCTCCGGCCTGCCCGGCCTTTCGTCCTTCGCCAGGGGACTGGAGCAGGACCTCGACGCCGTCACCCAGGGACTGACCACCCACTGGAACTCCGGCCCCGTCGAAGGACGCGTCAACCACATCAAGATGATCAAACGGCAGATGTTCGGACGGGCCGGGCTCCCGCTGCTCCGCAAGCGCGTCCTGCTCACCGCCCAGAACTAGCCAGCGACCGAAACCGTATCCATCACGAAATAGGGGCCCAGATCCCAGAATTCGCGCGCAAACGAGGCGGAGGTCGCGGACGAGGCGCAGCCCTCCGAGCGCTTCCTCCGGGGCCCGCTGCACCAGTGGCGGCCCGGCGTTCAGGGGCGGCATGGTCATCCTGCCGGTCAGCCGCGGACGTGCTGGCGCAGGAAGAGCGCGGCCCGGTCGAGCGCCTCGCCGGCCTCGTCGAGTACGGCGGTGAATGACTGGAACACGTGCGGCACCTTCGCGGTGATGTCGAGGACGACGTCGACCTCTGCGTCGGACGCGCGCAGAGCGAGCCGGCGGGCGTCGTCGAGGAGCATCTCGTTCGTGCCGACCTGCATCAGCACGGGCGGCAGGCCGGTTAGGCCGGCAGTCACCGCCGGGCTGAGCAGCGGGTTGCGGCGGTCCTGGCCGGCGACGTAGAGGCTGCTCAGGCGGTCGAGGCTCGCGCGGTCGAGCAGGGGATCCGCGTCCGCCTTGGTCACCATGCTCTCGCCGGCTCGCGTCGCGTCCAGGCCCGGCGAGAACGCGACGATCGCTGCCGGCATGGGGAGCCCGGCGTCGCGCGCCGCGAGCGCGCCCGTGATCGTCAGCCCGCCGCCGGCGGAGTCGCCGGCAAAGGCGATGGACTCGGGCGCGTGCCCCTGTTCGAGGAGCTCCCGGTAGGCGGCGACCACGTCCTGGACGTCCGCCGGGAACGGGTGCTCCGGCGCCAGCCGGTAGTCCAGGGAGATGGCGGGAATCCCGGTCCTGACCACCAGGTCCGCGGTGAGGCCGAGCGCCGTCCGGGGAGAGCCGGCCACATGTGACCCGCCGTGGAGGTAGAGCAGGGTTCCGGAGCCGGCTGCGGCGTCTGGGCTGATGTGAAGCGCGGGGCGTCCGCCTAGCGAAGTCTCGTGCACGCGGGTGCCTTCCGGGACTGGCAGCGCGTTCATCAGTTTCGCGAAGTTTTCGCGGATCTCGCCGACGGACTGCTCTGACCCGACACCGGTGCCGCGCAGCTGCGCGTCGAGGCGTTCACGCTGGATTTTGGACATCGTCTTTCCTTCCGTTCCGGAGTTGCTGCCATTACAATATATGCCATGGCAGATAATGCAATGGAAGGTCATGTTGCCTTCGACACAGTCTTCACCGACCTCGTCCGCGTGGAGACGCGGCTCTACAACGCGGTCGCCGAGCGTGTGAGGGCGGCGGCCGGCGTCGGAGCCGGGCACTTCGAGCTGCTGCGCTACGTCCGCGACCACCCGGCCGCGCGCGTCGCGGACCTCGCCTCCGCCTTCGCGATCGGCGTCGGAACGACCAGCAAGATCGTTGACCGCCTGGAGAAGGAGGGCTGGATGGAGCGCCGCCCGAATCCGGCGAACCGGCGCTCGTCCCTGCTCGCGCTGACCCCCGCGGGCGAGTCGGTCGTGTCCCGGGCAGAGCCCGCCTGGCAGGCAGCGATCCAGGAGATCCTCGGCGGGGCCGTCACCTCTGATGGGCTGACGGCCCTTTCACTGGTCCTCGGCGCCCTGCGCTCGGACCTTGAACGACGCCACCTGGGGCTCCCGGCCGGATGAGGCGAACCTGCCCAGCGCGAAGGGGACGACGAGTCAAGGGGCGCCCGTCGGCGGAGCCCATCGCGAAGGGTGCCCCTGTCTCTGACGTTTCCCTGCGAACTGATGGCGCTCGTCAGGCGGCAGCCTTCTGAGCGGTGGTGTTGTCCTTGACGAACCGGGCGGCCCGGTTGAGGGCGGCGTCGCCTTCGTCGAGGAGGGCGGCGAATGCCTGGAAGACGTGCGGGACACCTGGGGTGATGTCCAGGATGACGGCCACGTCGTCGGCTGCGGCCTTCGCCGCGAGGCGGGTGGCGTCGTCGAGGAGCACCTCGTGTGATCCGGCCTGGATCAGCAGCGGCGGCAGTCCGGAGAGGTCGGCGAAGATGGGGCTGACCAGGGGGTCGGCCGGGTCTGTGCCGGCCAGGTAGTCCGCGGCCCGGGTGCGGATGGCCTGAGCGCTGATGGCCGGGTCGACGTGCGCTTTGCCGGCGTAGCTGCTGCCGGTCACGGTGAGATCCGTCATCGGGGAGAACAGCAGAGCTGCCGCGGGCATGGCCAGGCCCTCCTTCTTGCCCGCGATGAGGAGCTCGATGGCGAGGTTGCCGCCGGCCGACTCGCCCGAGACGACGACGTGACCGGCACCGCCGGCCTGCTCGAGCAGCGCCCGATAGGCGGCCGTGACGTCCTGGAGCGCGGCGGGGTAGGGGTGCTCGGGCGCGAGCCGGTAGTCGACCGACACGGCGCGCATGCCCGTCTTGCGGGCCAGGCTGGACGCCAGCCCCACGGATCCCCCCGCTGAGCCGAGCGCGAAGCCGCCGCCATGAATGTGGAAGATGGTGCCGCGCGGCTCGACGTCCGCGATGTCGATGAATATCACGGGGATGCCGCCCAGGTCTCCGGGCGCCGTGCGGACGTCGGCCGGCAGGGGCTGCGAGGTGAGCATCTGCTCGAGGAGGGGACGCTGGGCGGCGATGTCCCCGCCGAGATCGAACGGGGCGTCGCGGAGGATCTGGTCGATCATGTCGCGCTGCTGGGCGGTCATTGCCGTTCCTTTCATCGTGGCGGGGGCGGGGCGGGTGCCCCGGGTAGCCGGGCCGCGTACAAGATTTAGATTACTCCTAATATAATTAATGTCAAGCTAGTTAGCTCTATGCTAGATTGTGCGTGCGGCCGAGGACGGGAGACGACGTGACTGATCTGCGGCAGGTATTCGATGACCTGGTGAGGTTCGAGACGATCCTGTGGGGGGCGGTCGACGGGCGGCTACAGGAGGAGTGCGGCGTCGGTCTCGCGAGCCTGAACGGCATGCTCGTCATCGACGCGACACCGCTGTGCCGGGTCCACGACATCGCCCGGGCGGTCGCGATCACCGTGGGCGGCGCCAGCCAGGCCGTCGACCGCCTCGAATCCGCCGGCCTGTGCGCCCGCCGGGCCAACCCCTCGGACCGGCGCTCATCGATCGTGGAGCTGACCCCCGAGGGCATCGAACTCCTGGGCATCGCCGCCCCCGTCTTCGACCGCGAGCTCGACCGCCTGCTGCGGGCCCCGCTGCCCGGTACCGGCCTCACGCATCTGGCCGATGCCCTCAGCACGCTCCGCCGGTCCGCGGCCGCCCAGGCAGGCAGCCCTGCGGCTGGCGGGGCCTCGAAGCGAAGCTAGGAGTTCCCCGACGACCTGCGCCACCGCTCGCGCCGTCCGGTAGGACGGATACGGCACTGTCAGCAGCTACGTCCCGTCCTTCCGGGAAGCCCGCGCCGCCCCACCACCGTCCCCGGACCGCCAAGGCCCGCGACCTGGCCAGCTGATCCTCATCCACCCGGACAACCTCCACGACGAGGAAAAGAAGGAACTCGCCCGGGCCCGGGAGCACTGCCCGCACCAGGACGCGCGCGCCGGCCACGTCACCGAGTTCGCCAAGATCCTCACCGGCCTGCACGGCGACCGCCACGACGACTGGCTCGCCGCCGTCGCCCTCCGACGACCAGCCCGACCTGCACTCCTTCGCCTACGGCATCAAACGCGACCAGCAGGCCGTCCTCAACCGCCTCACCATGCCCTGGAACTCCGGCGTCGCCGAAGGCAATGTCAACCGGCTCAAGATGATCAAACGACAGATGTACGGACGCGCTACCTTTCCCTGCTCCGCAAGCGTCCTCCTCTGCCAGCGACTCGGCCGTGACGGGGTCGAGACCATCACGCTAGCTGCGAATTCTCGGCTATGCGGGCCGTTTCTTCTCTGTCCCGTCATGTGTCACCTTGTCGCGCTGTAGGTCCCTATGTCGCGGTGTCCACGGACATATAGCGGACGGCGTCCGGCCGCTAGGACGGTCGGTGTGCACCGTCGGCTTTCCACGGACGGCCACGGACGGGCGTGTTCCAGCTTGACGTGCGCCGCTGAGTCGAGCCCGCAATACCCTGCGTGGAGCAACGTGTCCAAAGGACAGATCTAGAGCAATCGGGCGGCGGAACCTACAGTGAACCGTCGGTGCCGTCAGCCCTCCGGCGGGACGAGCCGGTAGCCGACTGACGGGTCGCTCTGCAGGAAGTGCCCGTTCTCGTCGTGCAGCTTGCGTCGGATCCGGTAGGCGTAGACCTTCAGGTAGTGCAGTTCCCTGGCGTAGCCGGGACCCCAGACGTTCTCCAGGATCATCCGCCGGGTGCAGACTTTCCCGGCGTTGCGGGCAAGGTAGCCGAGGAACTCAAGCTCTTTGGGCGCGAGGTCGAGCGGCTCGCCGTCCAGGGTGGCCTGGTAGCGGGCCAGGTCGAGGCGGAGCGGGCCGACTTCGAGCTCGGCTGCCTGCCTGCCGCTGGCGTCTTCGCTGCGCTGGTGCCTGAGCTGGACCTGCAGCCGGGCGTGGAGCTCGCGCATCCCGAACGGCTTGGTCATGTAGTCGTCGGCGCCATGGTCAAGCGCTTCGACCTTCCGGTCTTCGGAGCTGTCCGCCGACAGCACTACGATCGGCACCTCGCTCCAGGTTCTGATCCGCTTGCAGACCTCCAGTCCGTCCAGGTCGGGCAGGCCTAGGTCGAGCACGATGACATCGGGTCTGTTGATCGCCGCGTCGGCGAGCCCGTCGTTTCCTGTCTCCGCGGTCCGCACGCTATAGCCGAGCGCCTCGAGTCCGACGCGGCAAACAGCGAGCAGGCCCGGGTCGTCGTCAATGACGAGAATCTGCGGCAACGCTGCCCTCCTCGGGAATGGGCTCCTCGTGTGTCGGTGCCGCCACTGGCAGCGTAAAGCAGAACCTGGCGCCACCGCACGGGGCGTCTTCCACCCAGATCCGCTGCCCATGCGCCTCTACGAAGGTCTTGGCGATGGTGAGACCGAGTCCGGCGCCGGCATCGCCTTCCCTGCGGGGGAACAGCTCGAAGATCTCGGCGCGCCGGTCAGGGCTGATGCCAGGGCCGCGGTCGGTGACCGACACCTCGATCGCCCCGGCGGTGAGCGCGCCGCCGATCGTGATCACGGTGCCGCGCGGGCTGTGCCGGACGGCGTTTTCCAGCAGGTTGGTGAGCACCCGGGATATCAGCACGAGGTCGATGTCGACCGGCGGGAGGTCGTCGGGGATTTCCTGCCCTACGGCGTGTCCGTGCAGGCCCTGGGCCATGTCATCTACCAGCCCGCGGACCAGGCTGGCCAGCGGGGTGATGGTGCGGCGCGGCTGCAGGACGCCGGCCTGGATCCGGCTCATGTCCAGCAGGTTCTGCACCAGGTCGGCGAGACGGTCGGCCTGGGCGTCGATGAGCGTGGCGAGCCTGCGGCCGGCGTCGGGGCCGATGTCCAGCCCGGGATCGGCCAGCGTGGACGACGATGCCTTGAGCGAGGCGAGCGGTGACCGCAGGTCATGGGAGACCGCGGCGACCAGCGTCTTTGCCAGCCGTGCCATTTCCTCGCTCACCCTGGATTGCAGCGCCTGCTCGCGAAGCTGCGCGCGCTCCACGGCCAGGGCGATCTGGTTGGCGAACACCAGCAGCGGCTCGCGCTCATACCGTGCGGCGGCGTCACTGGAGAGCACGAGCAGCCCGACCGGCCGGCCGGCCGCGGCCAGCGCCATGACGAGCAGGCCGTCCCGCGCGAGTGACTGGGCATCCTGGCTGGCGACCTCACCGGAGATCGGCAGGACGCGGCGCAGTTCCTCCCCGGTAAGCGGATCGCCGGCGGATGCGGCGATTTCCAGGCCGTCGCCGCCCGGAAGGAAGAGCGCGACCTGGCGCGACCTGAACACGTCGGCCAGCGTCGTCACGATCACTGAGAGGAGGATATCGAGCGGCTTGTCCTCAAGGAGCAGGTCGGACAGCTCGAAGAGCTCCCTGATCTCTCGCTCCCGGCGGCGCGCCCGGGCCCGGGCCGCGTTCATCCCGGCTACTACGTGCGCCACCGGGAGCATCACGGCGGCGTATACGCCGAGCGCCGCCCAGTTTTGCGGGGCGCCGACCCACAGCGTCAGGTAGGGCGGGATGAAGAAGAAATCGTAGACAAGGAACCCGGCGACCACGCTGACCGTGCCGGCACCGAACCCGCCGCAGACCACGCCGATGACGACGGGCACGACAAGGACGAGCGCCGTAGTGGCGATGCTGAGGTGGCTGCGCAGCGGCAGCATGATGGCGGTGAGCAGCGCCATGCTGGCCAGCGCGGTAGCGCTGCCGATCACGCTGCGCCGCATTGTCGTCCTTCCCTGGCCGTCCGGTAACCGTCCGCTATGCAATCATCGCTCTGCTGCCGCCGTAGCCCTGCGGAGGGTCGTCGTCGGCAGGTTCCCAGGTAAGCCCCCGGATCGTTCGCCTAGGCAAGCGGCGAGAGGCAGCGCGGCTCGTATCCGGGCGATGAGATCGTCGATTCCGAACGGCTTCGGGAGGAAGTCGCTGGCGCCTGCGGCGATCGCAGCCGTCTCTGCCGTCGGCGTATCGCGGGCCGAGATCACCAGAATGGGCGTGGCGGAGAAGTCGCGCACCCGGGCGATGACCTCCAGGCCGTCTATATCGGGCAGGCCCAGATCGAGGATGATCAGGTCCGGGCACCGCCGCTGGGCCTGCCCGAGGGCCGACATGCCAGTGACGGCCGTGTCGACGCGGTAGCCGCGGGCCGCCAGGTTGAGCCGGAGAACCTGGCGCATGGACGGCTCGTCCTCGACGACCAGCACATGACGGCCCATGTTCACGGCGCTGTCATCTCCCTGCGGGCAACGATGTGGACGTCGATTCCCGCTCTGGTCGCGTACCGCGAGACCCGCCGGACGATCGACCCGCCGCTGATCAGTTCCTGCCAGCGGCTACGCTGGCTGGAACCCACGACGATCTGCGTGATGTGCTGGTCGCAGGCGAACTCGATCAGGGCATCTACCGGGTCGTCGCCGTCCAGCTGGTGCCATCTCGCGCCCACGTCGGATACCACCTGACGCAGCACGGCGAGACGGTCGTCTCGTTTCTTGCCAGCGCCGCCGCCGGATATGTGGACGACGTCGAGGTCGGCCTTTATCCTGGCGGCCATCCGCGAGGCGCGGCGGACGATGGCCTCAGCGCCGGGCGCGGCGGTGACGCCGACCATGATGCGCTCGGCGGTCTCCCAGCGGCCCGCGCTGTGGTGGCGTCTGAGGTATTCGAGGAGCTCCTCCTCGGTCTCGTCAGCGAGGAAGCGCAGGGCCAGCTCGCGCAGCGCGGTCAGGTTGCCGACGGTGAAAAAATGCGTGAGGGCCTGCGGGACCTGCTCCGCGGGGTAGATGTTGCCGTGCAGCATCCGGCGGCGGAGCTGCTCTGGCGAGGAGTCGACCAGCTCGATCTGGTCGGCGCGGCGCACCACCCAGTCGGGGACGCGCTCACGCACCGGCACCCCGATGATGTGCTCGACGGCGTCGGCGATACTCTCCAGGTGCTGGATGTTGACAGTCGTGATGACGTCGATGCCGACGTCGAGGATTTCCAGGACGTCTTGCCAGCGCTTGTCATGGCATTCTGACCCGGGCAGGTTGGTGTGCGCGAGCTCATCGACGAGCGCTACCCCAGGCTGCCGCCCGAGCACGGCGCCAAGGTCCATCTCGCCGAGCGTGGCACCGCGGTATTCAACGGGCTGACGGGGGATCGTCTCCAGGTCGGCGATCCGCGCTTCGGTCATCGGGCGGTTGTGGCATTCGACGACCGCGATGACAACGTCGGCGCCGCGCTGCCGCCTCCGGTGCCCCTCATCCAGCATGGCGATGGTCTTGCCGACCCCCGCGGCCACCCCGAGGTAGACGCGGAAATGGCCGGCTGCCTCGACGCTTTCGGCGGTATCGGTGGCATCGGCGGGGTGCCTGATGCTGGCGCTTGCCGGCCCGGCAGCGTGCTCTGCGGCACTCATCGCAGGTCCGCCAGAGCCTCGTTCAGCTGCAGGACATTGATATAGGCGGACCCGAGGAATCCGAACTGAGCCGGCTGGATGTTCCGGTTCACCAGTTCGCGGACCGCGGCGGCGGACATGCCCCTGGCCTTGGCCACGGCGTTCACCTGGGCGTAAGCGTCAGCGGGGGAGATGTCGGGGTCGACCCCGCTGCCTGAGGTGGTGACCAGATCGGGGGTGGGCGTGATTCCTTCCCTGCGCAGCAGGCTTGCCTGCTTGCGCACGTCCTGCACCAGGGTCTCGGACCGGGGCCCGAGGTTGGATCCTCCGGTGGCCATGGGGTTGTCGGCGTCGGGCCTGCCCTGGAACCAGCGGGGGCCGGTCCAGGACTGGCCCACCAGGGCTGATCCGTTGCTGGTCAGGGAGCCGTTGGCCTGGTAGGCGAACAGCGCCTGGCCGATGCCTGTCTCGGCGAGCGGATAGACCAGGCCGAGGAGGACGAAGAAGACAATCGAGAGGCCGATGGCTGGGCGCAGCGCGGCGGACATCAGAAGGCTCCCGTCGCGGTGAGGATGAGATCGATGAGCTTGATGCAGATGAAGGGCACGATGATTCCCCCGACTCCGTAGACGAGGACGTTGCGGCGCAGGATCGCGGCGGCGCTTGAGGGCCGGAACCGCACCCCGCGCAGCGCCAGCGGGATGAGGGCCACGATGACCAGCGCGTTGAAGATCACGGCGGACAGCACGGCCGACTGCGGGCTGTGCAGCCGCATGATGTTGAGCGCGCCCAGCTGCGGATAGGTGGCGGTGAACAGCGCCGGGATGATGGCGAAGTACTTGGCCACGTCGTTGGCGATGGAGAAGGTGGTCAGCGCGCCGCGGGTGATCAGCAGCTGCTTGCCGATCGTGACCACGTCGATGAGCTTGGTCGGGTTGGAGTCCAGGTCCACCATGTTCCCGGCTTCCTTGGCTGCCGTGGTGCCGGTGTTCATGGCCACGCCGACGTCGGCCTGCGCCAGGGCAGGGGCGTCGTTGGTGCCATCGCCGGTCATCGCGACGAGCTTGCCGCCCTCCTGCTCCTTGCGGATCAGGTCCATCTTCGCGTCCGGGGTGGCCTCGGCCAGGTAGTCGTCTACGCCGGCCTCCTGGGCGATCGCCGCGGCGGTGAGCGGGTTGTCGCCGGTGATCATCACTGTGCGGATGCCCATCGACCGCATCTCGGCGAATCGCTCCTTGATGCCCTGCTTCACGATGTCCTTGAGCTCGATCACGCCGAGCAGGCGAGGGCCGTCGGCGACGGCCAGCGGCGTCGAGCCGGCCCTGGCCACCTGCGCCGCGATGCGGTCAAGCTCGGCCGACGCCGGGCCGCCTTGCCCGGCCACCCACCGGCGCACCGCCTCGGCGGCGCCCTTGCGGATCTGCCGCCCGTCGACGTCCAGCCCGGACATGCGGGTCTGCGCGGTGAACGGGACGAAGACATGCTCCGCTCCCAGCTCCCGCTCGCGGATGCCGAATTTCTCCTTGGCGAGCACCACGATGGAGCGGCCCTCGGGGGTCTCGTCAGCCAGCGAGGCCAGCTGCGCCACGGCGGCCAGTTCCTGCTCGGTGGCGCCGTCGACCGGGTAGAAGGCCGAGGCCATCCGGCTGCCGAGGGTGATCGTGCCGGTCTTGTCCAGCAGCAGGGTCTGCACGTCGCCGGCCGCCTCCACCGCGCGGCCGGACATGGCCAGCACGTTGCGCTGCACGAGCCGGTCCATGCCGGCGATGCCGATGGCGGACAGCAGCGCGCCGATGGTGGTCGGGATGAGGCAGACCAGCAGCGCGATCAGCACGACCACCGACACCGTCGCCCCGGCGAAGCGGCCGAAGGGCTCCAGCACGACCACGACCGGGATGAAGATGATCGTGAGCGCCGCGAGCAGGATGGTCAGCGCGACCTCGTTCGGGGTCTTCTGCCTGCTCGCACCCTCCACGAGACTGATCATCCGGTCCAAGAACGTATGGCCGCGCTCGGCGGTGATCCGGACCGTGATCCGGTCGGAGAGCACCCTGGTCCCGCCGGTCACCGCGGAGCGGTCCCCGCCGGACTCTCGGATGACGGGGGCGGACTCGCCGGTGATCGCCGACTCGTCGACGGACGCCGCGCCTGCCGTGATCTCGCCGTCGGAGGGGATGACGTCGCCGGCCTCGCAGACCACCAGGTCTCCCTTGACCAGCTCCGCGGCGGCGACGCGTTCCTCGGTCCCGTCCGGCCGCAGGCGGCGGGCCTCCGTGTCCGTCCGCATCTTGCGGAGCGTGTCGGCCTGCGCCTTGCCGCGCCCTTCGGCCGCGGCCTCGGCGAAGTTGGCGAACAGTACGGTGAGGGCCAGCCAGATGGTGACCGACCACTGGAAGACGCCCGGGTGGGCGATTGACTCGATGAGGGTAACCACCGTGCCGACCAGGACGACGAACATCACCGGGTTCTTTACCTGCACCCGGGGGTCGAACTTCTTCAGCCCGTCGATCAGCGCGTGCTTGAGGATGTCGCGGTCGAACAGGCCGCGGTTCCTGCTGACCCCGCCGGGGGCGCCGCCGTCGGCCTGCCCGGCGGTAGTGGCGGCGGCAGCCTCGAGATTGTCAGCGACTGGCATGGCGGGAGAACCTTCCGTGAGAGATCCGGTCGGCTATGCGGTGACCGGCCTTGGCGCCGGCAGGCCTGGGTGCCGGGCGAACGGCGATGACGGGGCAGTGCGCCTCGCGCATGACCTGATCGGGCACGCCGCTGCCGAGCAGCAGGCAGCTGACGGCGGGCCTGGGCTTGCGGGTCATCACGATCACGTCGGCGCCCCACCCGGCCGCATGCCGGGCGATCGCCCTGGCGACATCCGCGCGGGCCGCGTTCACGACGGCGGTGGCTGCCCGCACCACCCCGTCAGCCCAGGCGGTTAGCAGTGCCTCGTCAAGATGCGCGGCGGCGTCTCCGGCCGTTTCCGGGCTGAACAGGCCGGGGCACCCGGGTACGGGCGAGTCGTAGATGCGCACGTGGACCAGCAGCAGCAGCCCGCCGGTCACGGCGGACAACTGCGCCGCGACCGCCAGTGCCTTGTCCGACCCGCCGGGCAGGCCCACCGGGACCAGGACCCGGTACAGGGAGGGTCCGTCACCGCGCGCCGGCGCGCCGGTGCCCGGCATGTCTGTCCCGAGGCTGCCGTTGACGGGCATCAGAAGAACCTCCCCTGGCTGAACTGCTCGACGATCGGTCCGAGCGACACGGCGGGGAAGAAGGTGAGCGCGCCGACGATGAGGATCACGCCGACCAGCAGGGCGGCGAACATGGGCTTGTCGGTGCGGAATGTCCCGGCCGAGGCGGCGACGGGCTCCTTGGCCGCCAGGGCGCCGGCCATCGCCAGCACCGGCACCATGATGGCGAACCGGCCGAGCAGCAGGCCGATCGTCATCGACACGTTGTAGAACGGCGTGTTGGCGCTCAGGCCGGCGAACGCCGAGCCGTTGTTGTTGGTCACCGAGGTGAAGCCGTAGAGAATCTCGGAGAAGCCGTGCGGGCCTGCGTTCAGCGGCCCGGCCCTGCCCGCCGCCACCGACACCGCGACCCCGGTGAGGATGAGCACGGTGATGGGCATGACGAGCACGCCGAGGGCGGCCAGTTTCACCTCCCTCGCCTGGATTTTCTTGCCCAGGTACTCGGGTGTTCGGCCGACCATCAGCCCACCGATGAAGACCGTGATAATGGCGAACAGCAGGATCGTGTACAGCCCGCTGCCGACGCCGCCCGGCGTGATCTCGCCGAGCATCATCCCGGTCATCGCGGCGAAGCCGCCCATCGGGTTGTAGGAGTCGATGGCGGAGTCGACGCTGCCAGTGGAGGTCTGCGTCGAGGTGATGTCGTAGAGCGCCGAGGAGGTGTCGCCGAAGCGGACCTCCTTGCCTTCCATGTTGCCGGCGGGCTGCGCGGACACCCCTGCCGCGGCCACGGCCGGGTTCGGCTGGTGCTCCGCGCTCGAGCCCATGGCCAGCCAGGCGCCGAAGATGAGCGCCATCACGCCGAGGATGACCGCCCCCTGGCGGACGTGGCCGACCATCTTGCCGAACGTGTAGGTCAGCGCGACCGGGATGCACAAGATCAGCACGATCGACAGGAAGTTGGTCAGCCCGGTCGGGTTCTCGAACGGGCTGGCGCCGTTGGCGTTGAAGTAGCCGCCGCCGTTCGTGCCCAGCTGCTTGATCACCTCCTGGGAGGCCACCGGGCCGCGGGGGATGACCTGCCGCACGCCGTTCAGCGCGTCGTGGATGGGCACCGGGCCGGCCAGCGTCTGCAGCGCGCCCTGCCCGATGAACACGATCGCGGCCACGAAGGCGATCGGCAGCAGCACGTAGATCGTCCCGCGCACCAGGTCGGCCCAGAAGTTGCCGATCGTCTTGGACCCCCGCCGGGAGAACCCGCGGATCAGCGCGACCGCGACCGCCATGCCCACGGCGGCGCTGAGGAAGTTCTGCACCGCCAGGGCGCCCATCTGCGACAGGTAGGACATGGTCGTCTCGCCCGAGTACGCCTGCCAGTTCGTGTTGGTCAGGAACGACACGGCCGTGTTCCACGACAGCGCCGGGCCGACGTCGGGCAGGTGCTGCGGATTAAGCGGCAGATGCCCTTGCAGCCGGAAGATGCCGTACGAGATCAGCAGCGCTACCGCGGAGAAGACGATGACCGACGCGCCGTAACGCTGCCACGACTGCTCGTTCTCCGGATCCACTCCGATCACCCGGTAGACGGGCCGCTCGGCGAACCGCAGCCACCTGACCCGGCCCTCGTAGACCGACACCATGTACGAGCCGAGGAAACGCCAGGCGATCGCCAGCACGACGACGAGGGCCACGATGGTCCAGGCGAAGCCCATCAGAACCACTCGGCCTTGAATAGCGCCACGCCCAGGTAGATGAACATGACCACGGACAGCGCAAGCAGCAGGCCTTGAACGATGCTCATACCCGCTCCAGCGCCCAGATCAGGCCGAGCATCGCCGCCGTGAAGACGACGATCCCGACGATCACGAAGAAATCACCCATGGGCCGAGCATCACCCCGGGGGCGGTAACCGCGCGGTGAACGCCCGCCCAGGGCCGGTAGAAAAACGGTGAACGCCTGGCTACCGCCCGGTCAGCGGATCCCGACGCCAGATGCCGCAGCTATCGCGGCGGGCCGTGCGCGGAGTCCCGCCATGCCCCGCGCGTGTACCGCGTATGCTGGGGATCAGGCCGTTTCGCAGCCTGCACCCGTGGTTTGTCATGGCTGAGTATTCGCATGTGCAATACTTCAACTCGTGAACGATCTTGCGGCCGGAGATGCCGAGTCGGATAACGTGGCGGCGCTTGAGCTGATGACGCGTGCGCTTGTCGGGGTGACGCTGCAGAGTCTGCGGGTACTTGACGGCGAGGTGAGCGTGCCGCAGTTCCGGCTGCTGCTTGTGCTGTCCGGCCTCGGCCGGGTGCCGTCCTCGCGGCTCGCGGCCGAACTCGGCATGACCGCATCGTCGGTGACGCGGCTCGCCGACCGGATGGAAGCGGCCGGGCTGCTTGCCCGCGGAGCCGACCCGCGTAGCCGGTCGATCGTTACGCTCGAGGTGACCGCGGCGGGCGTTGACCTGGTAGCGCGGGTGGTTGAGCGGCGTCACGTGCTGCTTGCTGCGGTACTGGACCGGATGGACCCAGGCGAGCGCGAGGCAGCCGCCCGCCTCGCGCGCCGCTTGTCCGCGCTGGCGGGCGACGCGACGGCGCTCAGCGCGACCGGGCCGCTGCCGCTATGACCGCCCGGCGATCCGTCCGGCCCGGCCCGGCCCGCCCGGCAGAGGGCACGGGACACACGGCGCGGCTTGGCGACTTCACGCTGCGGCCGCGCGCTGCTGATCACCGCGATCGCGCTCCCCGTCGGGGCCGCGAGCGCGGTCGCGGCGTACTGCCTGCTGCGGCTGATCGGGCTGATGGCGCGGTACGGCAGCGAGAAGATCCGCGGCCATGGCATGCCGGAGGCCATCGAGGCGATCCTCACCGGCGGCAGCCGGATAGCGCCCCGGGTCGCGGTGCTCAAGCCGGTGTCCGCGGCGATCTCGATCGGAACCGGCGGGCCGTTCGGGGCCGAGGGGCCGATCATCATGACGGGCGGCGCTGTGGGCTCTCTGGCGGCGCACTTCCTGCACCTGTCCGCGGACGAGCGCAAGGCACTGCTGGTGGCAGGAGCGGCCGGCGGGATGGCCGCCACATTCAAACGCGCCGCTCGCATCTGTCCTGATCGCAGTCGAACTACTCCTGTTCGAATGGCGGCCGCGCAGCCTGATCCCGGTGACCGCGTCGGTAACGGTCGCCACCATCTGCCGCTGGTCGCTGCTGGGCAGCGGCGCGATCTTCCCGGTGACCGCCGCCGCAAATGTCGGAGCGGGCGCCGTGGCGCTCACGCTCGTGCCCGGCCTGACCGGCGGCCTGCTCGCGGTCGGCGTCACGGCGCTCGTCTACCGGTCCGAGGACGCGTTCGGCCGGCTGCCGGTGCACTGGATGTGGTGGCCCGCGATCGGCGGCCTCATCATCGGCCTCGGCGGGCTCTCCGAGCCACGCGCGCTCGGCGTCGGCTATGACGTGATCGACCAGCTGCTGACCGGCCGCGCCGGCCTCTCGCTGATCATCGGAATCCTTGTCGTCAAGACGCTGATCTGGTCGCTGTCCCTCGGCTCGGGCACCTCAGGCGTCGTCCTCGCGCCGGTCTTCATGATCGGAGGAGCGCTGGGCGCGCTCGAAGGACAGCTGCTGCCGCACGTGTTCGGCGGGTTCTGGGCGATGGCCGGCCTGGCCGCGGTGGTCGGCGGCGTGATGCGCTCGCCGCTGACCGGCGTCGTGTTCACTCTGGAGCTCACCCATGCCTGGGACGCGCTGCCTGCGCTGTCCGCGCTGATACTCAAGCGCTCCGTGCTGACCGAGAAGGTCGCCCGCCGCGGCCTGCACCTGACCCGCGAGTACACGACCGATCCGCTTGAGGTGTTCTTCGCCCGCGAGGTCATGACGCCCGGGGTGCCTGCCGGATCCGGCGGCTTCACCGTCTACGCGGACAGCACGCTGCGAGAAGTGGCCCACGTCTTCGCCAGGAACGAAGTCACCCGCGCGGTTGTGCTTGACCGGGCGGAAGGCGGCCGGGTTGTCGGCGAGATCACCCTTGACCAGCTGCTGCACGCCACGCGCCGCGACCTCCACGAGGAAGAGCACCGCGAACGATTTCTCTACCTCGCGCGAACCACCGGGAAACGGTCTGCCAGCCTGCACACGACCGTGCTCCAGCTATCCCCCAGACGGCCAGTCCGTCCCTGGAGAAGGAGACGACAGCAAGCAGGCATCCTGATGCCCAGCCAGCACCCGCAAGCGCCGAGCATGACGGTCAGCAAACCGCTCCTGCGGACGCCGTCCGTGCCCGCCCGTGTGCCTCGCCGCCCCGACTCCCCGAGACCACGGACCTATAGCGGACGGCGTCGGCGGGCAACTCTACCTCGTGTCGCGTAAGCGCAGGTCAGGGGCATAGAGCTAGGGGTAGTGCTGTAAAACCGTCGGCTCAGCCTACGTTGGTTCGAACCCAGCACCTGCCACACCCTGGGGAAATGGCCCGCTAGCTGGGAATTCTCGGCTATGCGGGCCGTTTTCCTTTGTCCCGCCGTGTGTCACCTTGTAGCGCTGTGAACCGCTGTGTTGCGGCATCCACGGACAAATAGCGGACGGGCGTCCGGGCCATCAGGACGGTCGGTGTGCACCGTCGGCTTTTCCACGGACGGCCACGGACGGGCCGCGCTGGCGGCCTGTTCCGGCTTGACGTGCACAGCGGAGTCGAGCGTGCATCCCCGTGTGTCCGCCCGCGGACCTTCACCCGCCGGCGCGCGGGGCCCGGCAAGGCGGTCTCCCCGCGCGACGTGTGCCCGGACACTGGGCCGGCCCGGCTTTCGTACGGGCAGGCCCGCGCGCGCTATCGGACCAGCACACGGCCGTCGGAGGGGCGTCGGGCACCGGCTGGCACCTGCACGAGTGGCGGCACGCCGGCCCGACTCACCTAGGCGAGGCCGGTTCGAGCTTGCTGATGCTGATGGCAAAGTCCCGGCACCGACAGGCGGAGAACGTCCGCCGGTACTTCCATCCCTCGCCGAGGCGATTGCCGGGCTCACCAGCCTGCTCGCTCCCGGCGGGGCCTGTGGCGGGCTGGGCTGTGCGTCGCCTTTGGGGGGCCGGGGCGGTTCGTCTTCCGGGGCCGGTCGGGCTGTGAGTGGCTACCCGCCGTGCTGGACCGGTTCGGGGTGCCGGGTCTGTTCTGTGGGGGTAGGGGGCTGCCGTTTGAGGTAACGGTAGGTGAAGGCGCTGCCTGCGGCCAGGGCGATGGCGGTGATGGCCAGGGCGA